>Cam_p2__coassemble_1035_pt1 | contig 33476 bp, 20 predicted proteins | sample Cam_p2__metabat2_low_PE_034 | metagenome-assembled genome bin Cam_p2
GTGCAGTGGTGGGGAGCGGGGATAAAAAAAGCCTAAGCACTGGGCTTAGGCTCTTGGTATAACTCTTTTTCATATCCAGTGCAAAGTAGGATTAACCTTGCACAATCTCCTATTTTAGTAGGATTCGGTTAGCTATTATAAATTGACATTAGTTGAGTCAATGCCTTGATTGGCACCTGCTTGAACTAAGGTAGGATCGGTAACCTTAACGTAAGCAGAGCTGCGAATATCACGCTCCCAAGCCTGGGACTCTTCGGCAAAGAGACGGCGGTAGATTAACTCGTAAGCACGTTGCTTGTAAGCCTCTTCGCTGTCTTTATCAATCTTCTTATCCTCAAGATAAATTAAGTGCCAGCCAAAGGAGGACTTAATTGGCTTGGAGATTTGGCCGACATTAAGAGCTACTAAGCCTTGAGCAAAGCCTGGATCATAACGGCTAGCTGGGGCATAACCAAGTTCACCACCTAAAGAGGCAGAGCCTGTATCTTCTGAGTATTTCTTGGCAGCCTGAGCAAAGGAAATAGAGCCTTTTTCAATGCTACGACGTAAAGCATCTAATTGGTTATAAGCAGCCTCATCAGAGAAGATCACAGAGGTAGTTAATAAAATGTGCTTAGCCTTGTAAGTAGTAACAGGTTCAACGGCCTGATTAGTTACATCAAAGAGCTTAATTAAGTGCAAGCCAAAAGGAGAGCGGATAGGGCCAATTACATCACCATCTTTTGCCTTTAATAAAGCAGGTAAGAAAGGAACTGGCACTTGGCTTTCTGGAATATAGCCTAAATCACCGCCTTGAGCAGCTGATGAGCCTTGAGCATATTGGGCTGCTAAGGCATTAAAGTCAGCACCATTACGGGCTTGAGACTTAATGGAGTTAGCAATAGCAGTAACTTTATTTACTTGAGCACCGCTAGCATTGGTGTCCAAAGGTAAGATAATTTGAGCTAAGTGGTAGCTTGGCTCAATAGAGCCAATGTCACGTAAAGTCTTAGCTAATAAAGCCACCTCAGCATCGGAAATACGTACACGACGCTTAACCTGACCATTACGAACTTCACCAATAATAACCTCATCGGCATACATTTGACGGGCAGTAGCCTCATCAACATTGCCAAAGCTCTTTAAAATAGCCTCAGGGGAGGTATTATTGCGCATTGCAGCTTGTGCTAGAGACTGATTAATTTGGGTATCAGTTAAAGTTAAGCCGTATTGTTTGCCCATTTGTAAAATAATAGAGCGAGTAATTAACTGCTCTAAAGCGGCTCTACGGGCATTAATAGGGTCTACTTTAGCGCCACGTTGCTTGAAGTTGCGCTCGACATTAGCTTGAGCGGCATTAAGCTCGCTTTGTAGCACGATATCAGAGTTAACTACAGCCGCTGTAGAGTCCAGGTAAACCTCATTAGCAGAAGCTGATGAAATCAGTGTCCCAAAGGTCACTGCGGTAATAGTGGCTAGAATTGATTTATTAATCTTGCTCAATAACATCTTGGACATCTCATAATAGCAATGGGCGTATTAATATGTGTGCTAAATTCTAGCATAAAGCACCCAATGGAGAAAAATTAAACCAATTATATTTGGGGAAACTTAGCTTAAACTTAACTAGATAATAAAAGCCAAGCGCAAAGGCTTGGTTTTAGAAACCTTAACTACAACTATTGACTTAAATTAGTTGGGTCAAAGTTGTTAAGTAAGTGAGTATTAGTAAAGTTCTTATCAGCGCTTCCTGTTACATTAACAGCACCAACGCCCTTGAACTCAAATTGGATACCTACACGGTGATCTTTTTCTTGGGTTAAAGAGTCCCAATCACAAGAGTTGTAATTTTCGTAAACGAAAGCAACAGACCAGCAGCACTCTTCATATTTAAGAGCAACTTTAGAGTCGATATTATTATCTTGCTTTACGTCTTGGTAGGTGGCTAAAGTTAAACTAAGCTTATCATGTAGCGGAATTTGAGTTACTAAACCTAACTGACTTAAGTCCACAATATCATTGTCAAAAGAGCGATTGCCATCGTCGGCAAAACGATAACTTACCTGAACCAGAAGGCCATTTTCATTACGGTAACGAGCCATAGCGTTCCATGCTGATACCGAATTGGTTTCATTGTTGTAGGTAACAGACGCATGAGTAGTTAATCCAGGTAGTGGGTTGGCATTAAAGAATGCAGACAATGGGCTACGTGGATAAAGGTTCTTAGGGTCATTAGGGTTTAAAGTAACACGTGATGGTACAAAAGAGTAAGTTTGTGAAATACCAAAACGCATTAATTCACGATCATGAGCATCAAGCAGACGTGAGGTCAGGCCAAAAGTAATATTGTTTAAATCAGCAATACGATCATAACCAGTAAAGTGATTGGATGAGAAATTAGAGTAGTAATCGCTCATTCTATTGGTAGTGTCGTAAAGAGCAATATCATTTTGGTCTTCATAAGGTATGTATTGGTATCTAATCTCTGGCTCAAGAGTTTGAGTATGTCTCAAATCTAAAACCTTGCGCTCTAGTGTGGTCTTGCCAGTTAATTGCAATAAATAAAGGGCACGAGTTGTAGAGTCAGCAAGGCTAGTAAAGCCTAAAGAGTCTTTATAGTAGCTTGGCATACTATCAAGACTATCTTGAGAGTAGTGAGTTAAAAATCCTTTGGCATTAGCACTAATAGAGGTGCCTCGATTATTGAAGATTTGGTAACCAAAATCTGGCTCAAAGTGTAATCTGGTAGCTTGGAAACGGCTGGAGGTTTCAGTGCCAGAGTTACTAGTAAATTGAGTCATATTGCCTTGGATATCAAAAGTAAATGGGCCATAAGCATCATAGTATTGAGCTTTAATCTGAGGCAACATGGCAAAAGGACGGTAATAAATCAAAGACTCTGGCAATAATCTTTGGTAATCACGAGCTTCAATAGATAAGTTGTAAGCAGGACGATCATAGGAAATCTTAAAGGATTGCTTTAAATGATCATCTGTAACATTGGTACCATTAGCGCCAATATCATCTAAATAGTCGTAGTCGTTATTACGTACTTTTTGATAATCAATGGTTAAGAATAAGTCCTTATTGAAAAAATAAGACTCATGTTGCCATCTTAAGAAATAGCGGTAGTTATTATCAAAATTTTCAGATAATGCCCAGTTGTTGTCATCATAAATATAGTCAAATGCCAATTGTCCTTTAGTATCGGCAAAAGGCATATATCTAAACTCATTAGACAACAGTAAACCACGCCTAGTCATTAAGCGAGGGGTTAAAGTGTAGTCGTAATTAGGCGCTAAATTGAAGTAAATTGGCTGCTCATAGTCAAAACCATTTTCTGAGCTAATAGAAATATTTGGGTAGAGTAAACCACTCTTGCGCTCATTGGTAATAGGGAAATTGACATAAGGCAAATAGAACACAGGCACGTCTTTAACATATAAGACATTACCATAAGCATCACCAAAGGACTCGTTTTGGTCTAACTCCACACGAGAGGCTTTGATTTTCCATGAGTTATCGTCAATAGGGCAGGTGCTAAAAGATAAATCTTCAATAACAGAGGTTTTTTCCTCGTTATTGACAGTAATCATTTGCGCACTGCCACGAGCAACCGAGCCATTAAGCTGGAAAGTAGCATCAGAAAAAGTAGTAATTTGGCTGGTTAAGTCGCTTTTAATTTGGCCTTGGCTATTTACAGTAAGCTCTGGGCCTTGAAAGAGTAGATTACCTTGAGCCTCAACACTGCCTTTGGTGCCATCATAATGAGCCTCATCGGCCTTAATTAACTTATCACCTTGAATTACAGTAACATCACCCTTGTAGCTGACCTTATTATCAATACTACCAATAACCTCATCAGCAGAAATATCTACAGGGGTAGTATTATGGTCATAATTTAAAGGCTCTTTATATGGCGGAATGCCGTAATAGCAAGATAAATCCTTGTCTTGTACTGGCATAAAAGGAGCTGCTTGCCACGGATTTTTCTTGATAGTGTTAATAAGGCGTAAAGGAAAAGTAGATGAAGCGGCTAAATGCTCATTAGCTAAGTATTGCTCAGTAGTAGCATTATTTACCATGAGCTTATAGCTAGCATTAGCAAAATTGGTAACAGCACTAAGTCTTTTAATCCTAGCTTCGTTTACGCTCTGAGCTTTGGAGTTAGAGCTAACATTGTTATAGGAAATGTTCTCTAAAGGCATATGAGTAGCATTACTATTAATGACACTCATAGGAGAACTTGTAGGCACTTGAACCTCAAAGCTTTGGGATACTTTATGAGTATTAGGCTCATTGTTTAAGGATAACAAAGAGCTGTTCATAAGATTGCTGGAGTTATGAGATGAACTCTGGGCAAAAGCTACACTAGGGCCATAAAGGGCACAAGTTACGGCAATAGCAATTGCACTTAGCTGTAGCTTAGATGAGGTCGAGCGCTTCAAAGTGGATTTCCTTGTAAAAAAACATACCCAAGGACTAAAACTGGCTAGCACAATTAATATGACACCAAGTATTTAGGGCATACTAAACTAAACTGACTAAACTCTCAAAAGAAAGCCAAATCAGTTTAATTCAGAATTAATACAGAAATTTGGTTTAGGTTAAGTACTGAATTTTAACACAAAGCGCATAATTTAAATTAACCTTACCCTCTGTGACTAGATTACCCATTACTCTTAAGTTTGGGACTAAGCCCAAGATTTGGCCAAAGGCCAATGACCAGGCTCCTGGCCCTGGCCTTGGTTCAGGCTCTGGCTATAACCATTATCTTGAGCTGAGCTGTGGGTAATAGCAAAACGCCAGAGAGTACTTATTAAAAATTAGTGCTCTCTGGCGTTGTGGTTTTATTAGTGTGTTGAGCTCTCAATTACTCGTTAGATGGAAGATTTCTAACTGGCAGATTAGGATCGTTTAATAAGTCAGCATCCTCATCTACATTGATATCATTACCAGCTACGGTACGTTCTTCATTAGCCCAGGCTCCTAAGTCGAGCATTTTGCAACGCTCAGAACAAAATGGCCTAAAAGGATTGTCAGTTGAGTAGACAATTTGCTTATGGCAATAAGGGCAAGAGACTAATAAAGGTCCTTGGCCTTTTGGGCTTTGGGGTGCACTACTAGCATCGTCATGAGCCTCTTGCTTAATCTCATCGTAAGTGCCTGGAGGTAAAAGGTCTTTTAAACTCAATTGATACCACCTCTAACATAAGCCAACTCAAAAGTAATATCGCCTACAGGAGCGCCCTTTACATAAGGGAAGAAGCGTACATTAATATTGGATTGGAAGCCACTTACTACAGGGTAGCCACGAACATGTTTTGGGTATTTGATTTCAATTAGCTCGCAAGGCTCAGAGGTTTCTTGCATAAAGCCATTAATAGCCACTCGTGATTGGTAATCAGAAAAGAGTCGCCACAAGTTTAAGATGCAAGTAATAGGAATACGAATGCAATCTAATTCTTTGAGCCACACAGAGGCTGTCTCAATCTTTTCTTCACGATCAAGATTAGACCAAAAAATAAATAAAGGAGTATCAAAGCAATTGATACCTGATGGTGTCAAAAACCTAGTCTTAATACTCTCGATAATAGGATCGTTCTGCAAAACAGTACGCTGGCGAGTGAAGTTATTTAAAGCTTTGTGTGATTCGTTAATTTGCTCAAGCAGCTCGCTAATTAAACCCTGATCTGCCTCTGGGTTGTTTTGCCAATTCTTTAATTTGTTAGAAAGCTTATCGAGATCCTTGCCTAGTTCAATTTTCAAGGTTCCTGAACCGTCAAGCAAATCAATAAAGTCAATTAGCCCTCTTAACAAGCTAAGCGTTTCGGCATTGGTATTTAAGTCCGCACTTTCTTGCAGGCGATTGAAAATAGCTTCAAACTTTAAGTAAGTTCGGGCTTTTGGACTTAATGGAAAATCGTAAACAAACATAAGTTGATTCTTTTTGTTTAGCTTGGGCTATCAAAAGAACTTAAGCACTAACTTAAGTCCATAAAAATTCGTGCTTAGCAGTTAAAATGCTGCTAAAGCTATGGTTTTGTTAAATAATTCAGTGCTGGGCTTATAATAAAACCCTAACAATTTTAAAAATCTTGTGAACTGGCAAGATATTTAATATGTAAGTTTAGCACGTGTTGACGCTTTTCATCTATGCTTAAAATATCTGTTTGAATGATGTCATCAGCATGGTTTAGCTTATAATCGCGACTTAACTGTTTATCAATGATGTTTTGAGCAACCTCTTTGGTGCAGTGATCACGATTAATAATTCTAAAAATTTGCGTTTCAATAGCAGCATCGACCACTAAAATAGTGTCGACCATATGCTCTAAGTGGTTTTCAAATAATAAAGGTATATCAAGAATAATGTAAGGAGGTCGTTGCTCGGGAGCAATCACATATTTAGGATCTAAAGGCTCGCACAGAGCAATCTTTCCCTCATCACTAGCAACATCGCTAAATTGATTGCTATTTTGAGATTTAAGAGCCTCTTGTTGGCGACAAAAGTTAATATAGTTAGGATCTAAAGGTTGCCCTTGAGCACATTGATTGCAAAGCTCAAGAGTACGCTGATGAATAGCAGGATGAATGATCTCATTAAGCTTAGCTAGCTTATTTTTATCAGCAAAGACCATGGCTCTTAATTGAGCTCTATTTAAAGAGCCGTCTGGTAGTAAAATTTCTTTGCCAAAGAACTCAACTATTTTATTTAAGGTAGGTGAATTAGGTAACACAACTTCACGGGCGATCATATCGCTGTCGATAATCCTAACTCCGTAGAGACTAAAGAGCTTACCTATAAAACTTTTACCACAGGCAATATTACCTGTTAAGCCAACCTTTAACATTGAGAGCTCCTTGATATTTTCATTGCAAAGATAGTTAATAATAAGAGATTAAGAGCAGCGATGTAAGAGCTAATTGAGATTTCGTGGATTAAAATAAGCAAAGGCTTATATAAATTTGTAATATTACTTACTGTTTCGTTTTAATTTCATTTGACCTGATATGATTAAGTTGCAAGGGATGGTGTAAATTGAAAAATTTAAAAATTAAAGCTTGGTGGTTGGGCATCCCATTTTTAGCTATAGCTCTAAGTGCTTGTCAAAGCTCTGATGAGGTCAAAGATGATCCTAAGGTGGCTACTGTTGCCCCTCAAACTGAGGTCTCTCAAGTCGAGGCTGATGCTTTAGATCATCCTATTTTTAAGGGCAAAGCTATTTATTTGCGTGGTGAAATGAATGACTACGGTGTTCAAAGAGCTTATCGCTTAAGAAAAATTAGTGATAATGAGTATTGCGCTTTAGCACCATTACGCTCTGACTGGTCACCATATAAGTTTAAGTTTGCTGATGCTAGCTGGACTAATGGCACTAACTTTGGGTTTGCTGTGCCTCCTGGGGTATTAAGAGCAGGCTCTGCTAAGTTACTTTTAAATCCAAAGTCACGTTTTGAAGAAATTCGTTATGAAGCGGATAGCGATGGTATCTATCGTTTTTGCATTATGTTAGACCATGATGTGCCTTATGTTTCGGTAAATCAATTAGAAGATGGCAAACTTACTACTACCGAAGAACTGATTAAAGCCGAGATCGAGCGTGAGTTTAGCGTTCCTAAAAACTAAAATTGCTAACATTAAATAAGAGGGCTAAGTTTTGAGCGATAAGATAAGTGATGAGCTAGCCAAGTGGCTCATTGCTTTTGTAGATTATCTAGCTTTGGAAAAGGGACTATCTGAAAATTCTCAATTTTCCTATTGCAGTGATGTCAAAGGATTCTTGTGTTACTTAGCTGAACACGATATTTCCTTAACCTTATTTAATAGCGATGATGTACGAGAGTATTTTGAGTATCGCATTAATGAGGGTACTAGCAGTATCACTATTAGGCACTTCTATACTTCTATCAATAATTTTGTAAAGTTCTTACGTTTAGAGGGTGTTCGTGAGGATAACCCTATGAACTTTATTGAACTTTCCAAAAGAAGTTTGGCTCTGCCTAAAGTAATGAGTGAGAACTTGGTCTCTTCTTTTTTAAGTGCCCCTGATTTATCAACTTATATTGGCTTGCGTGATCGAGCTATGTTTGAGCTTTTGTACGCCTGTGGCTTGCGTGTTAGTGAGTTATGCCAATTAAAGTTTGAGGACATGCATCTTACAGATCAGTATTTGATTATCTCAGGTAAAGGTAACAAGCAACGTATGATTCCTATGACTGATGCTGCTTGTTATTGGGTTGATACTTATATTAAAAGCGGTCGTACCATCAAGGATCCTGATAATAGCTCCCCTTATGTCTTTATCTCTAATAAGGTCAATGATGCTAATGTTCCTCATCCTATGACCAGAATTGCCTTTTGGTATCGAGTAAAAGTTTATGCCAAACAAATAGGTATGGAGAATGCGCCATCCCCTCACTCGTTTAGACATGCTTTTGCTACCCATTTATTAAATCATGATGCTGATTTAAGAGCCTTGCAAATGTTATTAGGTCACTCAAGGTTATCTACCACTCAAATCTATACTCATGTGGCTTTAGCTCGTATGCACCAAGTTTACGAAAAAGCACATCCTAAAGCCTAAGCTCAGCACAGCGCTAGCGCCTATGCACTCGCAGCGCTGCGCCTGCGCTTTAAAAAGCCGCTCCTTAGTAGCAATACTAGTGGCGGCTTTTTTTATGGCCATGGTGAGGACAAAAAACTTGAGAGTATCAGCGTCTTTTGCTTGGCAGCTTAGCCGTTTGGCAGCTTGGCCGCTTGTCCTTAGGCCAAGCATGGCCAAGCGGCTGAGAAAGTTAGCTGCCCCTAAGCAAGGCACTTTAGCTGATAGCACCATGAGTGGGAGTGGGAGTAGGCGCTTGGGTAGTGGTATTCGTGATTATCTTTAGGTCAAAATAATGTACTAAAAGGATTAGCTAAGTAGTTAATTTTGCTTGCAAGGATAACTTAGAATAAGTTAACAGTTTGCCAATGTAGTTTAAAAAAGCTCCAAGCGCTTATTACCGACGAGATTATCTTTGGTGGTAGCTTGATAGATCTAATTATAGGAGTGTGTTAAATGGCTTTTAAAAACGGCTTTTTGTGGGGTGGTGCTGTTGCTGCAAATCAGTTAGAAGGTGCCTATAACGTTGATGGTAAGGGCTTATCCATTGCTGATGTGCTTAGAGGTGGTAATGTTAATACCCCTCGTGTGATTGATGAAAATGGCCCTATTGAGGGTATGAATTACCCATCTTGGGAAGCTATTGATTTTTATCACCGTTTTGAGGGTGATATTGAGCTCTTTGCTCAAATGGGCTTTAAGTGCTTCCGTACTTCTATTGCCTGGTCCCGTATTTTCCCTCAAGGCGATGAGAGCGAGCCTAATGAGGCAGGTCTTGCTTTTTACGATCGTTTATTTGATTGCATGCTCAAGCACAATATTGAGCCTGTAATTACCTTATCTCACTTTGAAATGCCTTTAGGTTTAGTTACCAAATATGGTGGTTGGACTAATAGAAAGTGCATTGATTTCTTTGTACGCTTTGCCAAAGTTTGCTTTGAGCGCTATCAAAATAAGGTCAAGTATTGGATGACCTTTAATGAGATCAACAATCAGTCCGATGTTTTCTTCCCATTTGTAGTATGGACTGACTCTGGCATTAAGTTTAAAGATAGCGATGATTTTGCAACCCGCCGTCGCATCATGTTACAAGCTGCTCACCACGAATTTGTAGCCTCTGCTCGTGCCGTAGCCATTGGTCGTTCAATCAATAAGGACTTCCGCATTGGTTGTATGATTGGCTTTGTTCCTGTTTATCCAAAGACCTCAGATCCTGATGATATTTTAGCTGCACAACGAGCTATGGAAGAGCGTTGGTACTTTACCGATGTTCATGTTAATGGTGAGTACGGTAGCTATGCTAAGCGTATTTGGGATGAGGCTGGTGGTGCTCCTCAAATGGCTCCATCTGATCTTGCCGAGCTTAAGATGGGTACTGTTGACTATGTTGGCTTCTCTTATTACATGAGCCGTTGTGTCAGCGCCCAAGCTGTTAATAGCACTCCAATTAACTTCTTAGGTGATACTAAGAACGATTATGTAAAAGAGTCTGATTGGGGCTGGGCTATTGATCCTAAGGGCTTACGCTATGTGCTTCGATCCATTGATGGCCGCTACAATGGTATTGATCAATTCATTGTGGAAAATGGTCTTGGTGCTTACGATAAGCTTGATGATAACGGTATGGTGCAGGATACCTATCGTATTGATTACTTACGTGCCCATATTGAGCAAATGAAGCTAGCTGTTGATGTAGATGGCGTTAACTTATTAGGTTATACCCCATGGGGCTGCATTGACTTAGTATCTGCTGGTACTGGCGAGATGGAAAAGCGTTATGGCTTTATTTATGTCGACAAGGACAATCAAGGTAATGGCACTTTAAATCGTTCTAAGAAGCTTTCTTTTGACTGGTATAAGAAGGTTATTGCCTCTAATGGTGAGGATCTTAGCTAATTATGGCTTATAACATTCTCACTTTTGATGTGGGAGGATCTGCTATCAAATATGCTCTTTGTAGTGACGATGCTCAATTATCATATAAAGGGCAAGTGCCAACTCCTCAAGAGGTAGATAGTACTATTGAGGACTTTATTGGACAAATTTCTTCAGTAGTAGATTCTTTTAAAGAACGTAATATTGCCTTTGATGGTATAGCTATCTCTATGCCTGGCTGTATTGAGGATAATGGCACCATGAGAACAGGTGGTGCTCTTGTCTATAATTTTGGCCAAAACATAGCTGATCTAGTAGAAAAGGCCACTAGTTACCGTCCTGCCATTATTAATGATGCTAAGGCAGCAGCAGCTGCTGAGCTTGGTATTGGCTCTTTGCAAAATGTCTCTATGGGTGCAGTACTGATTTTAGGTACTGGTCTTGGAGGTGGCATTATTGTTAATGGTCAAGTAATAAACGGCCCACAAGGCTCAGCAGGCGAGTTATCTGCTTTTGTCATGAATTGTCGTGATTTTGAGCAAGATAGAGCGTGTTGTGCTCAAATTATTTCTGCTACAGGATTGGTATTACGTGTTTGTGAAGCTTTGGATTTAGATTATGTCTTTAGTCCTCATGCTTATGAGCGACAATTTCCTTTAGATGGTAAAAAGATTTTTGAGCTTTACCATCAGGGTAATGAAAAGGTCATTGCTGCTGTTGAGGACTTTGGATATGAAACGGGTAAGTTAATTTACAACCTATCAGTGGTATTAAATCTAGAAAAAGTCGCTATTGGTGGCGGTATTTCAGCTCAAGACTGCCTGATTGAGGCTATTGTGCGTGGTACTAAAAAAGCTTGGCAAAGCAACCCATTGCGCTCACTAGATCCTCCTTTAGTGGTAATGCCAGAGGTATGTGTATGTCAGTTCCATAATGATGCTAATATCATTGGTGCAATGTACCATTACCTTAAGGTAAACAAGCTCAAATAAGCAACAGCAAGCCAAGCTTGCAAAGCCAAGCAAGCTAAGCTTGCTTAGCTTTGCTAAGCGAAGCGTAACTGCAGTGCAGCGCAGCAGCGCTATGCAGCGCTGCTACGCTGAGCTGATAAAAGAAAAGCCCGTACTCCTATGTGATTGGGAGTACGGGCTTTTTCTTAAGTAACATACAACACGCCATCAATAAGAGTAAGAATTTTTTAGGTTGAGGGTGTTGTTTAAAATTCACGATTACTCTTTTGGTACTTCGATTTGGCGGCAAGCTACAGCGGTGAAGACCACATCGGAGGAGCTGTTTAAGGCAGTTTCAGTAGAGTCCTGAATAACGCCAATAATAAAGCCAATACCAACTACCTGCATAGCGATATCATTGCCAATACCGAAAATAGAGCAAGCAAGAGGAATTAACATTAAAGAACCGCCAGCAATACCTGAGGTGCCACAGGCGCAAAGTACAGAGGCAATACACATTAATAAAGCAGAGGCAAAGTCAACCTCAATGCCTAAAGTACGTACTGCGGCCATGGTCATGATAACAATGGTAACAGCAGCACCAGACATGTTAATAGTGCATCCTAAAGGAATAGAGATAGCGTAGGTCTCTTTAGGTAAGTTAAGACGCTCGCAAAGGGCTAAGTTTACTGGGATATTAGCAGCAGAAGAGCGGGTAAAGAAAGCAGTAACCGCACTTTGAGTAATACTAGTAAAGATAAGAGGATAAGGGTTCTTACGGCAAACAATAAAAGCTAATAAAGGATTAAGTACAAAAGCAATTAAGAGCATGGTAGCAACCAATACTAATACTACTTGTACATAATTTAAGAGATTAGCAAAACCGCCCTCTTGGGTACAGGAGCTGTATACCAAGCCCATAACACCTAAAGGAGCAAAGCGAATTACAATACGTACTACGCCAGCTACGGTTTGAGCTAAATCGTCTAATACTAATTTGGTAGGCTCATGAGCAACACGGAACATGAGACCAAAGGCAATACCCCAAACTAAGATAGCAACATAGTTGCCCTTAATTAAAGCATTAACTGGATTATCAACAGCCTGCATAATGAAGTTTAATAAAACCTCTGAGATGCCTTGAGGTGGAGAAACTTCGCTAGCTGCATCGGCTAGAGCTGGGAAGGTAACAGGAAAAGCATAGCTCATGCTTAAAGCTAAGATAGAAGCAAAAATCATGGAGAAAAAATATACCAAGATTACAGGCTTCATATTGGTCTTAGTACCTTTGTTATGTCCTGCAATAGCTGAGGATACTAAAACAAAAACTAAGATAGGGGCCATAGCTTTTAAAGCTGAAACGAATAAACTACCAAAAGCTGGTAAGACTGTTTTATCGCCAGGAATGATCATGGCTAAGATCACACCTAAGATAAGTCCAATCACTACTTGCATAATGAAAGGAATAGCATTAAAGAACTTGGCTATAGGATTATTTGGGCTAACTGGCTCAAGCATTTTTATCGGCTTCCCTGTTGGTTCCAAAAAAGAGCACAAGCTAAACGAGCTTATGATTAGTAAAGCTACATTTAGCCAATAAATTGACCAGTACTAGCAGCAAATATCAGCCCTGTTAAGGTTGTTAGCTAATAAGCGCGTTCCCTTAAACTAACAAAGAAACGGCAGTTAATAAGCTTGAGTAAACTTTTTAACTGAAACAACAGCAACAAAGAGCTTGGGATATTTAAATTTAACAGCATGCTAGACTAGAAAAAGTGTCGCCATTATACAGCCTAAAAGTGAAAAAAATTTACAAAAAGTTAGTAAAAATGGCTTTTTTATAATAAACGCAGTTTAATTAAAGAGCGGGCGACTAGTAATAATCTAAGAAATAAAGCAGGATAGATGCATTAAAATTGTGTCAATTAATTTTGGCCTAATGTGTGCTTTATGCTAATTTAGGAAAGATACTTGCTTTTAGCTTGAGTATAATTATGCTAGTTTAGTATTTTGGGTCTTGGTACAAAATTGCTTTAAAGTTGGAGTAAGCAGCGTGCAATTAGGTTATCGTTCTGTTTCATTTGATTTGCATGGCAATGAATATGTGGCCTTGCAAGGTGCGAATGATAAGTTTTTAGCTTTACAAGGATCTGTAAAGTATAACAAGTCACGTATTACTCGCCAGTTTAAGAGCACTCAGATTTTTCATGATTTAGCTCCTAATAACATTCTTGAGGGTATTTCATTACAGTCCAACAATGAATATACCTCAGCTGTGTTTGCTTATCAGAATGTAGGTGAGTTTAAAAACTTTCTATCAGTAGTTGATCCTCATGTCCAATACTCTAATGGTAAAAAGTTAGGTAGAGCTATTGCTTTATTACACCAAGACACCTTAACAGGCCCGCAAAAAGATAAAGCTGAGCAAAGACGTGATGTCATTCATAGCAAGCTTACTAATTATCTAACTAAAGGCCCTCGCTTCAATCATGAGGCTCCAATTCTTACTGCCATTATTGATCGTATTGATGGCTTGGGGGACTACAAGCTCACTCGCCGCTATGGTGGCTTACGTTTAGACAATGTCTTTTTAACCAATACTGGTAATGTAGTTTTAAAACCAAGTGCCTCTTATGGCTTTGGTGATGCTATTGAAGATTTAGTACTCTTTGAGTGTGAAGATGCAGGTCAAATGCCTTGTGTAGTCGCTGGCGTGATTGATGGCTATTTTGGTGGTGTAACTGTACCTGCTAACTTCTGGGTAGGTTTTGCTATTTATAGTGCTATTTATGCCCTAACGCGCTGTTCAGAGCATGCTCGTAAGTCTAAAAACGAACAAGAGCGCATGGTGGCTCAATCTCGTCGTATTTTGCAAGATTTTGATAACTTTACCCGTCCTATTCCACGCTGGTATCGTTCTAATATAGTTAAGAAGGCTAAGGCCGAGGTCAAGCGCCTAGGTATTTAGCTAAAACAAAAAAGGGGACTTGCCACAGCAAGCCCCCTTTTTTTCGTTGTTAGGTATTAGTAATTATGCTAAGCCGCTAATTAACATACGTACAGACACGATAAACATAGCCACAGCAAAAATGCGCTTTAAGGTAGCAGGAGATACGTTCTTGCCAACTTTTACACCAAAAGGTGCAGCCACAATAGAGAGCGGAATTACACAAGCTACTGCTAGCAAGCTTACATAGCCCACGGTGAAGATAGGGGCGTTTTCAGGGGTAACACCAGTAATAAAGAGCACAATAGCACCTGGAATACCTACGAATAAGGAAACGGCTGATGAGGTGCCTACAGAGCGGTGTGGCTTTTCGCTACAGGCATTTAAAATAGGGATAGTTAAGGTACCACCACCTACACCTAACATTACGGATAAGAAGGCAATACAAAAGGCAATTAGTCGTTGCCACATCTTAGAAGGTAAGGAGGAGAACATTGGTTTAGCTTTAGCTCTAAAGAAAGTATTTAAGCTATTAAGTAACATCATAGAGCCAAAGAGGATGACCAGCCATTTGCCACCATAGAATGAAGAAATTAATGAGCCTACTAACACACCAACAATCATGCCTGGAGCCCAGGTCTTAATGGTTTCTAAATTAGTATTACCATTACGATATTGAGCCAAAGCTGCGGTAATGGAAGTTGGAATCATACAAGCTAAAGAGGTACCAGTAGCTAACATCATGGCAACAGATGGGTCAACATGGAAAGCTGAGGTAAATACATAGTAGAAAACTGGTACGAAAATAATACCGCCGCCAATTCCAAGTAGACCTGCAAAGAATCCACCTGCCAAACCACAGGTTCCGAGCACGGCCACTGTGAAAATAAGATCACTCCACTCTAATCCGAACATAACACACCTTTTGTTCTTATTTTTGACTTAAAAGCCAGGGCTAAATTTAGCGACTTTGCATTTCTTGCTGTGCTGTAAACCCTGTAATATATGAGGTTGTAGGCAATTTTAAAATATTTATACAAAAATTGCTTAATAAGATTGATCATTTAGCAAAATGCTTGCTAATGATACATGTTTTGAGCATTTTAAGAGCATGGACAAAGTAAAGTTAGAAAATTTTAAAAAAAGTTTTGTTAAAGTGTTGACAAGGATATGTGAGATCGATATTATATGCACCCGTTGAGACAACACAACAAAACAAAAAGTTGTGTGTCGCCTGCAGGGCGTCCTTAGCTCAGTTGGATAGAGCAACAGCCTTCTAAGCTGTGGGGCGAAGGTTCGACTCCTTCAGGACGCGCCAAGCGTCAACATTGATTAATATAATCTTTCTGGTGGCTGTAGCTCAGTTGGTAGAGTCCCGGATTGTGATTCCGGTTGTCGTGGGTTCGAGCCCCATCAGCCACCCCAATTAAGATTATGTTGATCCCACTCTGCGGGAGTGGCGAAATTGGTAGACGCACAAGATTTAGGTTCTTGCGCCTTCGGTGTAAGGGTTCGAGTCCCTTCTCCCGCACCATCCCTTAAAAAACGAATAGGCAACCAAATGGTTGCTTTTTTTGTCTCTGCACTTTTTACATACACAACTGTATGTAAAACCAATCTCAAATATCTCTCCCTTTTCTAACTAAAAGTTTGTTTAAACAACAAGATAGAACAACAGATAGATCACTGATTATTGCGCTTATGTAGTCTAAAATATATTATAGTGGCTTAAGTACTAAGTTAACTATTATTCGGTAGGCATTTTGGAGGTTATGGCATGAGTGAGATAGCAAATAGTGAAATTGATGCTCAAGAGACAGTAGAAGTTGAAAAGGACAATATGCAGTCCTTTTACGAATTGCTCTCAAGTATTGAGCAAAGCTCTAGTGATGAGAGGGATAAAGGTACTCGTTTTGAAAATCTGGTCTTAGATTTTTTACAAAACGATCCTACTTATAATAATGATTTCACTAAGATTCAAACCTATGCCGACTGGGCACAAGAGCATACAGATCTTGTGCCTAATAAAAAAGACATTGGTATTGACTTAGTAGCTACTAACTTATGCTTAGATAATGAGCCTCAGACTTACACTGCTATTCAATGTAAGTTTTATGCTCAGGATGCTAGTGTTCCTAAAAAGGAAATAGACTCATTCCTTGCTGCTTCTGATACAGACTTTTTTACTGGTCGCATGATGATTGCTACCAATAGCAATTGGTCTGACAATGCTTTGGCAACCTTAGCTAATAAGAGCGTACCTTGTATTGTGCTCGATCGTGAAAAACTAGCCCAATCCTCCATTGACTGGTCTCAATATCTTAAGACTGGGCAAGTTAATGTAACTAAGCGCTCTTTGCGCTCCTATCAGCAAACAGCACTGCAAAACGTCATCTCAGGCTTTAAAACTCATGACAGAGGCAAGCTTATTATGGCTTGCGGTACAGGTAAGACCTATACCTCTTTAAAGATTGCTGAGGCTCAAACCAATAATAATGGTTTCGTGCTCTTCTTAGTGCCATCCTTAGCCCTCTTAAGTCAGACTTTATCTGATTGGAAACAACAAAGTGAATTTCCAATTAGAGCTTTTGCTGTATGCTCTGATACCACTGTGGGCAAAAAGACTAAGAGCGGCTCTATCGATGAATTATTAACTCCTAATGAGCTTAACTATCCTGCTACTACCAATGAGCAAGATTTAGCCAAGCATGTACAAAATGCCTTTAAGTATAAAGAGCAGAACCAAGAACAAGGCATGGTTGTAATTTTCTCAACCTATCAGTCCATTGAAGTAATTGCCCTTGCTCAAAACAATTTAGGCATGCGTCCTTTTGACTTGGTAATTTGCGATGAGGCTCACCGCACCGCAGGTGGCTATCTTATCAATCCAGATATTACTAAAAAGGAAATCCTTGCTCAAAGTGGCCTCCTAAAGGACACCGATCTTAGTGCCCTCAATGCAGAGCAAACCCAAGCCCCAACCCAAGCAACTACAGAGGCTGAGCATGAGCCAAAGGCCAAAACCAAGTCACGTAAGTCAAAACTAGACTTTATTGATGAGGAAGAGGCCGTCTTTACCCGTGTTCATAATGACCAGTATATCCATGCTAAAAAGCGCTTGTATATGACTGCCACACCAAAGATCTATGGTGATGCTGCTAAAGATCAGAAGAAGAACGATGAAGTAGTTCTTTACTCTATGGATGATAATGATGTCTTTGGCCCGCCATTTCATAGTTTAAATTTTGATGAGGCCGTGCAATTAGGTTGTCTGGTCGACTACAAAGTTATTATTCTGGCCTCAGACTCTCGCTTTGTGCGAGATGATAGTACTCTCATTGAGAAAATTAATGAGGATCACGCTGCTCGTATTATTGGTAGCTGGAAGGCTCTCAACAAATATGGTACCTCTGAGGACTTACACGACGATGCCCAACCAATGAAAAGAGCGGTAGGCTTTGCTCAAGTAATTAACAGAGATGCTAAGAACATTAAACTGGCTTCTAAGCTCTTCACTCAAGAGTTTGATAATGTCATTAATGTTTATCGCTCCAAAGTTTTAGAGCTTGCTAATAAAGAGCGTGATGCTTTTGAGGAACAAGAGTACGAATATGTTGCTAATCACCAACTAACCTGTGATTGTAAGCATATTGATGGCTCTATGAATGCTAATGAAAAAGGAGCCCTTCTCCAATGGCTTCGTGAAGAGCCAGAGCAAGATCACTGCAAAGTGCTCTTTAACGTGCGCTGCCTTAGCGAAGGTGTGGATGTGCCTGCGCTTGATGCCGTTATTTTCTTATCCCCACGCAAGTCCCAAGTTGAGGTAGTACAGACTGTAGGCCGTGTTATGCGCCGTGCTCCAGGTAAAAAGCGTGGTTATGTCATTTTGCCTTTAGTGGTAGACAACTTAAGTGATATTGATAATGCCTTAAGCCGTTCTGATAAGTTTGCCTGTATTTGGCAGGTTCTCAAGGCCTTAAAAGCTATTAACCCTAACGATGTCATAGTCGACGGTGCCTTAGAAAAGCTAAGCTCCCGTATTGAAGTAGTGTGCGTTAACCACAACACTATCGATCGTAAAAGAACCCCAGGCGGAGGAGGCAGTCCTGACCCTAAACCTAAACCTGATCCAGTGCCTGTGCAAATTCCTCTTATTGATGAGATGTTTGAGTTTAAGGTAGAAAGTACCATCAAGTCTGCCATTATCAAGAAGCTTGGTAATCGCCGTGAGTGGGAAGAATGGGCTGAGGATGTAGCTGAAATCTGTAAGAACCAGGTAGCTTTCATCAAAGACAAGCTCAACAACACCGAAAACAAAGAGCTGCGCTATGCCTTTAATGACTTTAAGGATCAGCTATCCTGTTCTATTAATGGCCATAAGTCTAATCAAGATGCCAGCCAAAATGCTAACGAAGCTCTCTTTGGTGGTAATTCACTTAGCGATGACGAAGTAATTGAGATGCTATCTCAACATATCGTAATTAAGCCTGTGCTTGATGCTCTCTTTAAGGGCTATGCTTTTACTGAGAACAATCCAATCGCCCGCGCTCTTACTGATATGTTGGAGAAATTTGACAACAATGGGCTGCATAAGGCTAACAAGGAACTGGAGTATTTCTACAGATCTGTTGGCATTCGTATGCAAAACGTAAAGACCATTGCCGAGCGTCAATCAGTAATTGTCGACTTATTCGATCGCTTCTTTAAAGTGGCTTTCCCTAAGCAACAGGAAAAGCTGGGTATTGTATATACCCCATTAGAAGTAGTGGACTTTATTAACCACTCTGTAAACGACATCTTAAAGCAAGAGTTTGGTCAGACCTTTGCTGATGCTGGTGTACATGTCCTCGATCCATTTACTGGAACAGGTACCTTTATTACCAGATTAATGCAGTCTGAGGACTTAATCCCACGTGATGCCTTACCTTATAAGTACTTTAATGAGCTTCACGCCTTTGAGCTTATGCCTCTTGCTTACTATGTAGCATCCATCAACATGGAAGCTGTATATCAAGAGTTTTTCCCAAACACTCCATATGCTCCAAACAACATTACAGTCCTAACCGACACCTTTGCCTTGCACGACGAGGAAGTAGCCCCAATCTTTAAGGACTCCATTGGCAAAAACACCTCCCGCCGCAAGCAAGTCGACAGCCTCGACCTGCGTGTCATTATCGGCAATCCTCCTTACTCAGTGGGCCAGGATAGCGCCAATGATGACAATCAAAATGATCGTTACTTAGGAGATAACGGTGTTGATACCCGTGTTCAGGATACATATGTTAAAGAGGCACAAGGACTGAATCTAAAAGGAAAGCTCTATGATAGTTATATCAAAGCTTTTAGATGGGCTTCTGATAAGTTAGGTGATCAAGGCATTATTGCATTTGTTACTAATGCTGGCTGGCTTGATAGTGCATCTGCTAACGGCATGCGTAAGTGCTTATCAGAAGAGTTTAACTCAATTTATATTTTCCATTTGAAGGGTAACCAAAGAACCTCTGGAGAAGAGTCTCGTCGTCAAGGCGGAAAGGTGTTTGGTGCTGGAAGTCGTGCGCCTATTGCTATTACTATTTTGGTAAAGAACCCTAATGCCAGTGAGCAAGGCAAGATTTACTTTGGTTGTGTGGATGATTACATGAGCAGGGAGGAGAAGCTAGGTCAGCTTGCACAATTAGGTACTATTAAGAGTGCGCAACTATCTGAAATTGTTCCAGATGCGCACAATGATTGGTTCAATCAAAGACGAACTGACTTTGCTAAATTCATTACCGTTGATGGTAAAAAGAGTGATGGCTTAGCTTTATTTGATAATATTAGTGTAGGTGTTGCTACTAATAGAGATGTCTGGGTATACAACTCCTATAAAGCTCTTTTAATTAAAAGCCTAAATACATGTAGTAATTATTTCAATCAGATGGTCTCTGATGTTTCTGATACAAATAGTTTAGACGTTGGAAAGTCATTACCTAATTGTATTAAATGGACAAGATCCCTAAAAAATCAAGCATTAAAGCGTGTCAAGGCCCCAGAGGTTAGTGATCACTTCATAGTTAATGCTATGTACAGACCATTTTTTAAGCAAAACTTATATTACAACAAGTTTTGGATTGAATCGCCAAGTATATTTGATAAACTCTTCCCTTATAGTGGAGCTGAAAACCTAACCATTGATATTTGTGGTGTGGGATCAAAAGAGTTTAGTTGTTTAATGACTAACTGTATTAGTGATCTGCAGATAAACTTTAATGGTCAATGCCTCCCTCGCTACGTGTACACCGAAGCTCCTAAAGGTGGGATGATTGGTGAGTTTAAGTCTGTTCAGCCTGATGAGCATGGGTATGTGCGCAGCGATGGCATTAATGAAGAGGCAGTGCAGCACTTTAAGGATGTTTATCCAGAGCAGGCTGATAAGGTCGATGTGGATGCTATTTTCTACTATATTTATGGCGTGTTGCATAGCCCTGAGTATCGTAGTACTTATGCTAACAACCTGCAAAAGGAGCTGGCACGTATTCCACGTGTGGCTACTTATGAGGAATTTGCTGCTTTTGAAAAGGCTGGTCGTGCTTTGGCGCAGCTTCATGTTAACTATGAGGCTGTAAATCCATATGAGGGCTGTACCATAGAGATGGCTGATGCTCCTTCTTACCGAGTAGAAAAGCTTGCCTATGGCAAGATTGCGGGGCAAAAGGGAGATGCTGCCAAGGATCGCTCAACTATTATCTACAATAGTAGTATTACCATTAAGAACATTCCTCTTGAGGCTCAAGAGTACGTTGTTAATAAGAAGTCGGCTCTTGATTGGATTGTGGAGCGCTGCTGTGTTTCTACTGATAAGGATAGCGGCATTGTTAATGACTTTAACGACTACGCTAAAGAAATGGGCGATGAGAAGTATATCTTTAACCTTATTTTAAGAGTAATTACTGTGTCTCTTGAAACTATGAAGATAGTTAAGGCTCTGCCAACGCTTAATATCCACCCATTAGATAAGTAAGTAGGGTGCGAACAGCTAATAGCTTAAGTCGATTAAGCTCTTAATATGAAAAGCTCTTAGGCAGCAATGCTTAAGAGCTTTTCTTTAATTACCAAATACCTAAGTTTGGCATACGAAACAGTAAAATGATAGGGCCTATAAATCTATTTAAAGTGGTAATGTAGTAAGTGCTATTAGTTAGTGTTCTTATCTTTTAACTTGTTGGAAAGCAAAGTAATAGCATTGATTGCATCGCTCTTATTATCACCAGAATCCTGACCTAAAGATAGCTTACAACTATTAGACCAAGCAATTACTGTATTAATGATTTCCACGCTTATTTTGGTGGCACCATGATTGGGTTTTTTATCAAACTTAATAAGTTTGGCATCGAAGCTATCACCAATCAGATATTGGGTAAAAGCAATAAAGGCCCTTTCAAAGTCTTCCTCTGGCAGGATACTAAAGAAGCGGTTGTAAGTATCATGTGAGGGAACGCTATTATTAAAGGGTAAAAACTCTTTGAAAATAGGTAAATTATCTTTAGTAAACTTAGATATTTCGTACGAAGATCTAGCTCCTGACCAGATAGCAACGAAAGTAGTGAATACAATTTCACTTAGAGAAAATTTTTTAGTGCGATTGATTCTAGGGTCTTTAATATCATTAAAAATAGTGATTTCCACATTAACATCCTAATTTAAGTTAGAAAGTTAGGCTTAGTTTTTGCGTAAAGTAACTTACTAAGGTAGACGCATCTATTTTATATTAAATTAGCACTTTTAAGCTATTTAGCTTAAAATAGCAGTTTGGTCAGTTTAGGTTAGTGCTGATATCAAAATGCATCTCTTTTAAGTTTTTGGTGCCTAATGCATCAGATACTATCTATTATTGTCAGCAATATTAATATCTTTATATTTTTAGACGGCAAAGTCTGGACTTTATTCAATGGCAAGAAATAAATATGGAACCACCTGGTGGGGTCAAAAGTGGCTTGATTCCCTAACAGGTATTGATAACGCTAATCGTATTCCTCGTGGTCTTACCTATGCACGTAATGACTCAGTATTTGGTTTAAAGATCAATACTGATGAGGGTACTATTAATGCCCATGTAGTTGGAAAGTATTGCCCTTACTACAAGGTTTCACTTAAGTTTAATCGCTTAAGTAAAAAGCAGTGTCAGCAGTTTATTGAAGCTGCCTCTAAAGACTTAGCTGTGATCTCTGGTTTAGCAAATCGCCAATTAGCTCCTCGTTTATTTGATATTGCTAATGAACTTGGCATTAAGCTCTTTCCTACCTCATGGCATGATATTGGGATGAAGTGTAGCTGTCCTGATATAGCTGTTCCATGTAAGCATATTGCTGCTGTTATTTACGTAGTTAGTGAGTTTATTGATACTAACCCTATCATGTATTTCAAACTCTTAGGTATCGACATTATGTCAGCCTTTGAGAGCATGAATATTTTCTCTGATGCCGAAGATAAGCTAGAAACTCCTAATATTGCTACTTTATTTAGAGAGTCTTTATTACTTCCTAATGATATTGTAATTAAAGCTCGTGAAAACAATTTTGAGCTTAATTTAAATCCTATTTCTCACAATGATGCTCAGGTATTATTCTTAGCTGATGGCTTAATCAACTATGAAGAAGACCAGGGCATGCTTGATCATAGTGTGCGCAAGCATCTTAATAAGATTAAGTCCCTTGAGGCCCAGTGTGAGTCTTTAGAAGAGTCAGTACAAGAGCAAAAGGCGTTTGCTACTCAGTGTGCGGCTACTGCTCAAACCAAGTTTGAAGAGTATGAAGAGCTTAAGTCTAGTTGTGGTGATGTTCCTAATCGTGGCCGCCAATCAGCTAGAACTAGAGCTATTTTGCAGCTTTTAACTGATACTGAATCAGAGTATCAAGAGAATAAAGCTAAGGCTGATGAGGCTAATAACAAGTTACAGCAGCTTAAAAAAGACTTGGCTTCATACAAGAGCAAATTATCTAAAGAGCAAAAGCTTTATGATAAGGCTTTAGCCTCTTTCAATAACAAAACTGCTCAAGTATTAAAGTTAGGTTATGATCCTGAGCTTTTAGAGCAGGAGCAAGTGGTCGAGGCTAAGATTCGTAATGCTGATGGTTCAGAATATAACCCAGCATTAGATGACTTATCTCAGATTGATGACTATTCAGACGAAAATGTCATTGATGCTAAGATCGTCGAAGAAGATGATGCTGAGTCTGATGAAATTGATGTACGCCGTTACCAGGGTACTTTAGTAGACTTAGAAAAAGCTACTTATCAGCAAATCAATGATATGGGTAGCTCTATTCTTTCTTTGTATGCTGATACCCCACCAGGCTTTACTCACGGCTCTTTAAAAGCATTAATGGATCGTACTATTAGTGCCGCTTCTCATATGGCCAGCGCTCAATTAAAAGATGTAGTTGAGCGTGAGATTCATATTTTTAATAAAGATATACTCTCGAAAAAGGGCCAAAAGATCTTTGCTGATTTTAATGAATTACAGCAAGTTGAAGCTGATAACTTCTCTAAAGAGCCTTTTAGTGATCATGGCTTCTTTGCTCGCCAGCCAATCTTCTTTATGAGTACTAAGGGCATTTTAGAGTTAACCTTGCCTTTTAATGTGTTACTCAAAGCTCGTAGCGGTACTACTTTAAGCAATTTAACCATTTTCCCTCCAGAGGGTGATGAGCTTTCTTTAATGAACAATTTGTTAAAGGAAGTGTTAAAAGAGAAAGAGTTAGTCAACCGCCATGTTGAGGAATACAACTTAGAAGGTTTATATAACATGTTCTCTGGTTATATTAAAAATACCAACATGTTATCTAACTCTAATGCCGAGACTAATATTCTCTACTGCTTATGGTTTATTGCTACTAACTTAGTAAAGAATAGAGCCATTGCTCCTCGTTTAGTCGTAAATTACGAGGGTAATTTACAGGTATATTGGTATCCTGCTACTTGTTCTGATGAGATTAGTACCTTAGTTACTAATATTGGCTTATCACTACAGGGTTTTGAGCACTTTTTATTCAATCGCTTAGACCGCCAATATTATTTGGAGCCTAAGTTCTTGGGTGAAATGGTATTAGTGCCTTTCATTCAATCTTATCTTGCATGGGCTTTTGCTAAAGAGACTCGTACTAATCAGTCCTTACCTGAGCTTCAGGTTATTTTCAATGGTCGTCATATCGATACTAATGATAATAACCTTGAGGAAAAGAGCTTAAGATATCGCTTAGAGAATTATTTAGCTACCTCAACCATTCACTACAATAACTTTACTCCTGTATTACGCTTTACCGATTTAAGCGATCCTATGGAGTACAGTGGTACTGTCTTTAGTCATCTTAAAGATCAAATTATTGAGCAGGCTTTAGCAAGTAAACAAGAGCAAATGGATCAAATGCTCGCTTATGCTAAAGATACTAAGGATAAAGAGTTATTATCCATGCTCATGGGTGAAGGTACTCAAAGCAATGATGATGTTGAGTACTATGAGGACGAGGAATTTGGCTACGAGCATATCTTTGAAGATTGCTCTGGTGTAGGCATGGAATTTGGCCTCATGGACATTCCTGCTGGTGTGCGAGCCGAATTAATTGAAAATGGCGATGAAGACATTATTGATGCTACTGGCTTTATCTCACTTTGCAACGTGGTAGATAACAAGGCATTTAATGAGGTGCGCCGTGAGTGTCTACGTTTATTAAGTCGCTTATCAGCTAAAGCATCCTGCCTTGAGGAACTGTACTCAAGCAAGTTTAATGTCTCTATTTTGCCTTTAAATAAGCTCTATAAGACTCTACAAGATGCTAATAACACCTTGCGTCTAATGGGTGTACGTGTAGTACTGCCTAAGTCCTTGACCAAATTAGCTACTCCATATTCTTCTGTGAAAATGGATGTCAATGATGATGATATAGACACTAGTTGGTGGGATCAGGATAGCTTCTTCTCACTTGCTGACATGATTAATTTCGATTGGTCGGTTGCTATTGGTAATCATGCTTTATCTAGGCAAGAATTTAATATTCTATTAGCTAATGCAGGTAATGTAGTACGTTTTAAAGATCAGTTTATTTATGCAGATCCTGATTTATTAGAGCAGCTTAAGAAACGCTATGATAGGCAACAAAAGCGCACCTTAACTAAGGATCAAGTATTAAGTGCCTTATTAACAGGTGACCATGAGGATTGTGAGGTTATCTACTCTGATCGTCTAAGAAAGTCTATTGATAAGCTCTTGAGTGATGACAACTGTCAGTTACCAGAGGGCCTTAATGCTACCTTACGTCCATATCAGGTGCGTGGCTATGAGTGGTTAATACGTAATACTCGTATTAGCGTGGGCTCTATCTTGGCTGATGATATGGGTCTGGGTAAGACCATTCAGGTTATTGCGGTAATCTTAAAGCTCAAGCAAATGGGTAAGATTACTCCAGAAAAACCTGCTTTAGTAGTTGTTCCTACTTCCTTGCTCACTAACTGGACTCGTGAAGTGGCACAATTTGCTCCAGATTTAACTATTGGTACTTACTATGGTGGTGCTAAAGAGTTAGCTATTGGCAACAGCGATATTATCTTAACTTCCTATGGTACAGCCAGAAGCCGTATTAAGAAGTTAAAAGAGCATAAGTACAGCTTATTAGTAGTGGATGAGGCTCAGGCTATTAAGAGTTTGACTACTGCTATTAGCAAGAACTTACGTGAACTTGAGGCTGATCAATTTATTGCCATGTCAGGTACTCCTGTAGAGAACAGATTGCTTGAGTACTTCTCTATTTTAGACTTTGTAAACCGTGGTTTATTTGGCACCGTTGGTACTTTCAAGGATCGTTTTGCTACTCCTATTGAGCGTAACCATGATATGGATGCTGTTGAGCGCTTTAAGAAGCTTACTGCTCCATTTATTATGCGTAGATTGAAAACTGATAAGAATATCTTACCTGATTTACCAGATAAGATTGTGTCAGATCAATTCTGCGAGTTAACTCCTAGTCAGGCAAGCTTATATCAAGCTATTGTTAATAAGAAGATGAAGGAGTTAGAGATGGATGAGAATCAAACCGAGTTTAAGCGTCGTAGTGTAATTATTACTATGATTCAAAATCTCAAGGCTATTTGTAACTCTCCAGCTCAGTTCATGCCAGATCAAAACTATGATCCAGCCGACTCTGGTAAGGTAACTCGTCTGTTAGAGTTGCTCGATGAAATTATTGAGGCTAAGGGTAAAGTATTGGTATTTACCCAATCAGTAGTTATGGGCAAGCTCTTACAAGACCTGATTGAGCAAAAGTTTGGCCGTCGTCCTAACTTTATTTACGGCGGATTAAGCCGTAATGAGAGATCTGATATGGTCGATACTTTCCAAAACGACCCATCAGATAGAATTATGCTCTTATCCTTACGTGCCGCTGGTACTGGTTTGAACTTAACTGCAGCTAATTACGTAATTCACTATGATTTATGGTGGAATCCTGCTGTAGAAAATCAGGCTACTGATCGTGCTTATCGTATTGGCCAGAAAAAGAATGTTCAAGTGTATCGCTTTATCTGTTCTAATACTTTCGAGGAGCGTATTAATGACATGCTCAACTCGAAGAAAGATCTAGCTGATGTTGCTGTGGCTACAGGCGAAAGCTGGATTGGCAATATGTCAGATGGTGAGCTTGATAATCTCTTCTCCTTACATAAGTAAGAGTTGTTAGCTTAAGTTAAACAAAAAAGCCTTGGCATTGCTGCCAAGGCTTTTTTCGTAAGTAAAAACTTATATTCTTACTGGTGATAGGTTTTTAAGAAATGCTCTAAGCGATTGCAAGCATCATCAATAATGTCTACATCAGGTAAAAATACAACACGGAAATGGTCTGGAGCAATCCAGTTAAAGCCAGTGCCCTGTACCACTAAGAGCTTTTCTTGACGTAATAAGTCTAAGACAAATTTTTGGTCATCCTTGATATTAAAGCGCTTAATATCAATCTTAGGGAACATGTATAAAGCACCATGAGGCTTTTTAACACTAATGCCTGGAATAGCATTGAGCCTATCAAACATAGCCTGGCGTTGGCGGTGTAAGCGGCCACCTGGCACAATTAGCTCATTAATACTTTGATAGCCACCTAAAGAGGTTTGAATAGCATGCTGGAGCGGCACATTAGCGCACAAGCGCATAGCCATCATCATGCGAATACCCTCAATATAGCCCTTCATCTTAGCCTTAGGGCCAGTTAAGATCATCCAGCCCTGTCTAAAGCCGCAAGCACGGTAGGTTTTGGATAAACCATTATAGGTAACAATAGGGATATCATCGCACAGAGTACAAATACTACGATGAGCATAATCATCATAAAGAATCTTATCGTAGATTTCGTCAGCAAAAATCATGAGCTCGTGTTGACGGCACAGCTCAATTAAATCTTGCAAAAATTCTGTGGAGTAAACAGCACCTGTAGGGTTGTTAGGATTGATAATTACAATACCACGAGTGCGAGGGGTAATTTTCTTTTTGATGTCTTCTAAATCAGGGAACCAATCTGATTCTTCATCACATATATAGTGAACAGCATGGCCACCAGCTAAAGTAACAGCGGCAGTCCATAGTGGGTAGTCTGGAGCTGGCACCAAGATTTCATCGCCATTGTTAAGTAAGGCGTTCATAGAAGTGGTAATAAGCTCAGATACGCCATTACCAATATATACATCCTCAACATCAGCGTTTTTTAAGCCTTTTTGCTGATAGTATTGAGCAATAGCCTTACGGGCGGAGAAAATACCATTAGATTCGCAATAGCCTTGTGAAATAGGTAGGTTACGTACTACATCACGAACTACTTCTTCTGGAGCCTCAAAACCAAAAGTAGCTAAATTGCCAATATTGAGTTTGAGAATACGAACACCTTCTTCCTCCATGCGGCAGGCTTCTTGGTGAATGCGACCACGAATGTCATAGCAAACATGATCTAGTTTGTGTGATTTTTCGATTGGCTTCATAATAAAAAACACTTGGGTTTTGCCATTAAGTTAGTCTTGGCCATGCAAATCAAGTCTTTAGCCCCTTTTCCCATCTGACTATTAACTGTGATCTCATTATTCCAATCTAAGTTTAATGTTAAACGCTCAAGCCTCCTTTTATAAGAGAAAAACACAAAGCTAAAAGTATTTTTGTAAAGGCGCAAGGTACGCTACCCAAGCTACCTAAAATGCCGTATTGCATCACTTTCAGCAATACTAACAACCTCTCCTTATCATCACCCTAAGTCCTCTTAGTCTTCTAAGCCTTAGTTAGCTTAGTTTCCCCAAAAAAACTGGAGATACAATGAAAAAGAGCGCAAAAATAGACTTTTAAGCCTCAGTCATGAAAGATTGTAGCACGTCAACTAGACTATGGCGCTTAGCTAAAGGTAAGACCTAACTTACTAAAATCGAGCAATATGAGCTAAAGTTAGGAGAAATTAGAAAATTTAGAACCAAAGTGCAGAAAAAAGCCGAAAAATAGCAACAAAACAGCCAAAAAATGCCCTTTTAAATAAGCATTTAAATGCTCTATTGCAGTGCACCACAGCAGGCACCACAGTGCATAAAAAGCTTCAAATAGAATTATGGAAGAGATGAAAAATACATTATGTTAACTTTTTAATAAGCGTTAAAGAATGCTCGCAAAGGTAAGGAGATTTGTATGAGGGTTAATGTTGGTAAGAATGTGGGGAGACACATGAATAATATTAATACAAAAGGAAATCCCTCCCCACATGACCAACGTCATATTACAAAAGACGCATCCTTAGATCAATTGCTTTTAGACTTACAAGAGAGCAAGAGTTTGAATCTTATAAGTTAAATCACGAGCAGTTAACCTAATTTTACCTAAGAACAATTTAGGTAAGTTGTCAGAGCCTGTCAGTCCCTAATACTGACCATGCGCCACTAGAGATTGGAGATAAACTTACTAAACTACGCCTTACCAAGGTAGCAGTGCTACTGGGCCTCATGGCCGTACTGGTCATACTGGTCATACTAGCCAGCTTGGTCAGCTTGGCTGTAGAGGCATTGGGATGATGGAGTGGAATGGTATGTGATGAGAAGGTATGGTAGGAAAGGGAATGATAAAAGAGCTTGCCCTTTGAGGGGCAAGCTCTTTTGGGGGAATTATTTGAAGTCGCGACCCATGGCTTTTTCTTCGTAGATGTTTTCGATAATGTAACGCTCATAAGAGTAATGAGGGGATGGGCTACGACGATACTTTACGAGATCACGGGTGCGCTCTGAGTAGGTAATAGAGTTAGTAAACATAACAAAAGGTACTCGATTACCATTTTTAGTAATGACAAAGCCTGCTAAGTTGGAGACATTTTGTAAAGTGCCTGTTTTGGCCATAACATGCTCTTTTAATGGCTCGTTAAAGGTAGAGGCACGCCATTGTAGTGTTCCTGATTTACCAGATACAGGTAACAGCTCAATAATGCCTAAAGTATCATTGTGCTGATTAATATAGTCTAGGATTTCCAGCATAGTGTCAGGACTCATTAAGTTATGAGGTGACAAGCCAGAACCGTCAACAATATAAGAGCTACCTAAATCAATTTTGGCATATTGGCTCAAGATAGAGCGCATAGCTCTATTGGCTCGATAGTAGGTGGCTGGTAAATTAAAGTATTCAGCAGCAATGTTTTTAGCAATGGCATCAGCATAAAGGTTATTGGACTTTTGGAGCATGTACTCCACTAAATCACGCATCTTTGGGGAGGTGCGCTGAGCAATGGTCACAGTGTCTGACTCTGGAGTATGGCTGATCTTTACCTCGCCTGAAACAGAGATATTAAGACGCTTTAAGAGCATATTAGTCCAATCAAGACCCCATCTTTGAGCATCGGAAATAGCTAAAGATAAAGGCCATGGCTTATTATTTTTGCTATTAGAGCTTGCTGGAATACAGCCAGTTAAATGATATTTGTTATCGATAAAGAGATTAGCCTCTAAGATACAGTCGCCACCATAATCACTCTCTTCAACGGCAATAACATCAGAGTACAGTTCAATTGGCACGCCAGCTGGTACTAAAGGAGCTGCATGAGTACCAGGGCCATCTGACTTTAACTGGGCAAAGGTGCAGTTACGATTGAGAATGATAGGAGCTGATGGAGCAGTAAAGCAAGATGGTAAATCATCCCATGACCAGCCATTAGCACGGCTAGGGCCGCCAAAACGGCTGACATCTAAAATGACATTACCATTAATACGACGGACTCCATGCTTTTGGAGCACAGCTAATAAGCTTTGGTAATGATCTACTCTTAAGGTTGGATCGCCAGTAAATTTAACAATGACATCAGAGTGTAAAGTGCCTGAGGAATCAACGTTTAATTTGTTATTCTTGGCAATAGCTTTACCTTGAACCTCAAGCTTAGTAACCAATTCATAATCACCGCCTAAATAAAGCATCGCAGCTAAAGCAGTAACCATCTTTTGAGTTGATGCTGGATGGAAAAACAAGCTATTGTTTTTTCCGTAAGTTTTAGTGCTATTTGGCAGTTTATAAGCAATGCCCACCTGAGCACCCTCAAGAGGGGTAGAAGTGGCTGGGATGGCCTGTGCCGATAGCGAAGTAGTTAATAGTGCTGTAGCACATATAAATGAGGTTAAAAGCTTGCGCACCATAATAATTCCCAAAAGATCAGCCCCGAGGGGCTGAAATAAAGATATAAATATAGCAAGTCCTGATCTTGTAACAACTTCTTACAAGCATCCCTCAATTTTGACTAAATTAACATAGGCTTGAGATAGGGATAATTAACTTTTGACTAGCTTATTTGCAACAATTGTCCTACAACAGGCTCATTATTATAGCGATTATCAGCTCCTTAATACTATGGTTAGTTTGATACAGAACTAAATTAATCATTACCTCAAGCTATAATTAGTTGCACTTATACCAGCCAGACTTAACTACCCATTCTTTTCCTTTTTCATCTTCAGAAATAAGACCTTGCTTAGGCACTGTATCACCTTTAAGGTCAATAAAAGTATGGCCACCTTTTTTCCAGCTAATATGAAGATATTTGCTATCTTGATTTACATATGGCTCATAGCCATCTTTTATCAGAGGAAGAATTTGAGCGCCTGTTTTAATCTCAGCGGTTAGTTTGTAGCCATGAGAGTAGGTATTGTCTTTTTTCTTATAAGCGGCGCAAATTTTTATCTCATCACCATAACTAGGCAAAACAAGCGCAACAGACATTGTAAGAGCCAAAACTTTAAGTAAATACTTCATAGTGGTGTCCAAATGTTTACATTGACTAAATTACTACTCAACTAATATGCCGATAAATAAATCTAGCTTATTTATTTGCGGGGCTTAAAAGCTTAAAAGCCTGAAAGCGGGAAAACTTAAAAGCTTGGTTTTATTAGTTGAGCACAGAGATATATCCTCGATAGAGGCTGGAGCTTAGTTGAAAGCTACCTGTATGTGATACCAAAGCCATTGTTCTGGGCTTATCTGGTAGTTTTACATTATATCTTGTTAAGTATTTTGTGTGGCTTGATAGGGCGATTTAATTTTGCGTCTTACCATATCCTAGGCAATGATTCTTTTTTGATTTTTGATAGATTTTTAATTAACAGTGCTAAGCTTTAATGCCTTGTTTTATTAGCTTATAATTATCTTGCATGGATGCAAAGATTTCATATGTCAGGATTGGTCAATGACAAAGTCAAAGGCCATCATTTATGATTAAGAAAGTTTCCTTGATGATTATAATCAAGGGGCTTTGAATTGTCTTAGATTTAAATTTAGCAAAATATTGACCTTCTTTTTAGCTTTAAGCCAAGTTTGGTTAGTTAACGTGGTGCCTAGTGTCTATATAGTAGGTCTTGCAAGATAGCTTTGAGGTTTTTATGGTTATTGAGCCAAAAGTTCGTGGTTTTATTTGTGTAACAACTCATCCTGCTGGCTGTGAGGCAAATGTTAAGCAACAAATCGACTATGTAAAGTCTCAACCAAAATTAGATAATGGCCCTAAGAAAGTTTTAGTGATCGGCGCATCAACTGGTTATGGCTTAGCTTCTCGTATTAATGCTGCCTTTGGTTCTGGTGCAGCTACTTTAGGTGTTTTCTTTGAAAAGCCAGGTACTGAAAAGCGTCCAGGTAGCGCAGGTTGGTACAACACCGCAGCTTTTACCAAGTTTGCTAAGGCCGAGGGTCTTTATGCACGTAACATCAATGGCGATGCTTTCTCTGATGAGTGCCGTGCTAAGGCTATTGAGATTATTAAAGAAGATCTAGGTGAGATTGATTTAGTTGTTTATTCTTTAGCCTCTCCTGTACGTAAAGTTCCTTCTACTGGTGAAGTAGTTCGTTCTTGCTTAAAGCCAATTGGCAAGCCATATGTATCTACTGCTATTGATACTAACAAGGACACTATTATTGAGGCTACTGTTGAGCCAGCAACCGAAGAAGAAGTTCAAAATACTGTAACCGTAATGGGCGGCCAGGATTGGGAACTTTGGATGAAGGCCTTATCTGAGGCTGGTGTATTAGCTAAGGGCTGCAAGACTGTAGCTTATAGCTATATTGGTACTGAAATTACTTGGCCTATTTACTGGCACGGTGCACTTGGTAAGGCTAAGGAAGACTTAGATCGTGCCGCCTGTGCTATTCGTACTTCATTAGCTAATCTTGATGGTGATGCTCGTGTAGCTGTATTGAAGTCTGTTGTTACCCAGGCCTCTGCTGCTATTCCTGTAATGCCTTTATACATTGCTTTATGTTTCAGAGTAATGCGTGAGCAAGGTATCCATGAGAGCGTAATTGAGCACATTACCCGTATGTTTAACAGTGCTCTTTACGGCATGAAGGCTCCAGAGCTTGATGCTGAGGGTCGTATCCGTATGGATAGCTGGGAGTTACGTGATAGCGTTCAGCTCAAGTGCAAGGACTTATGGGCTAAGGTTACTACTGAGAATCTTAAGGAAATTACTGATTACGAAGAGTACAAGCACGAGTTCTTACAGTTATTCGGCTTTGAGGTAGATGGTGTTGATTACCAAGCTGATGTTAACCCTGTAGCTGATTTTGACTGTGTTAATCTTTGCTAGTAATTTAGCTTAGTTAAATATTTAGATAAG
>Cam_p2__coassemble_1156_pt1 | contig 26932 bp, 18 predicted proteins | sample Cam_p2__metabat2_low_PE_034 | metagenome-assembled genome bin Cam_p2
TAGGTTAACCTTGATACGCAGGAACCCCATGGGCTTGCCCATGGGAGTTGGTCAGATGAGCTTGCGTATTTTTGCATTCTTCCAATTTATCAACCATACCCGCAAGACCAAAGCTATTTCTGCTCACAAAATTAGAGGTAACAATAGAGGCTTTACCAGTCGCGAGGTGGCCACAAGTAACTTAGCTGTTAATGGCTCTTTATACTTAAGTGGTACGCCTGTAAGTGTAGACTCACTAAAGCCACTACTATTTTTAGTTTTTATGTCAGGCAGCACTTATCTGTTTATGAATAATCTGAGCTTAGCTGCTTTTATTTCTTACAATGGCGGTTATACCTCTGCATTAAGCATTTTAGAGGGTATGCACTGGTGGGCTATAGCTCTTACTATGTTGCTAGCATGTAATAGTCTGATTGCTTTATTGGAGTGTTTTAAAAAGACAGTTTTACGTTTATCTGCTGACATTGCTCGTGCTGTTCAAATTATCAAACTAGTAGTTCTATCAATTACTTTGGCTATTAGTGCTGTTATTTTATGGCCAGGACAGCTCATTAATACAATAGAGATGATTCATGCTGATTTAGATCAAATCAAGAACAATGAGCTTTCAACTACCTCAGGATATATTAACAATAGATTGTTTAATGAGCGCATCTCAAAAGGTGTATTACATAAGATCTATGATGTGTTAGCTATCCCTGTAATTGGCCCAAGAACAGGCAACAAATGGGTTAAGTTGTATTTACCTGTAGATCACGGATTAGTTATTAGTCCTTATGAGCGTCTACAAGTAGCTAATAGTTTTTCGAACGATAAGAGATTGCACACTAAGAATGTGCCTCGCTGGTCATTTAAGCATACCAGCAACTTCAAGCTGATTGTGCAAGCTAATAAGGTTGACTCAACATTTATTAAAAAGGCATCAATTAAAAACCAAAAGAGCAACAATAAAGCTGTTGTCAACAATAGAGGTAGAGCCACAAGCCCAATCTTTTAGCAGTTAAGCCTAAATATCAAGAGCATCCTTAGTGACTATGCACTAGGGATTGAGCAGAGGATTGATAGGTAATTAATCATAATGGATAAGAGGGACTGATGCTCAATATGCTCCATATGAGCTATGAGCCATGAGCTGTGAGCGCCATATTTGCCTTGGGTGAATATGATTGCTCTTGGCGCTTACTGCTGATAAGGGCGATGGTGCGGGCGCTTTAGATTACTCGGGGCTATAATGTAGCGCTAGCTTAAGCTTTTGAGTTTTTAGGCTAGGTATTTGCCGTTAGTTTTGCTAAGCTTATAAAGAAGTTTATATAATCCAAATGGTAGTCTTGCTTGAGATTTAGTTGGGTTGTGGTGATCTATATTTAAGGTTAGTCTCGAACGTGGCGATGAATCAAAGTCCTTTTGACCATAATTTTACGCAGTCTTATTTGCTTAAGGCAGGAGTGCGTTTTGATTTTAATGTGGTCGATACGGTATGTAATCGCAAATTGGGCTTTGGTTTTTATGTAGTCTTAATTTTAGCCCTCTTAGTTTTTGGCCTTCCTCCTGGCATGCCTGGCAATCCTGTAACGGCAAATAATGAAGCTTTAGATAGCACTATAGTAATTGGCTCAACAACACGATTGTTACTAATGAGTATTTTGGTGTTATTAGTAAGTTACGCCATTTATAGCCTGCTGCGATATAGTTATTACTTAAGATTAAGAGCCAAACTGCGTACTGATCAAGCTCCAATAGCAGTAGAGGCCTATGCGGTAGTTTGTTTAGATTTAAAGGTAAAATTCTCTGACTATTTGTGGTGGTTGCTCAGTAGAGCCTTAGGTAAAGGTGACAACTACTTTTGTAAGTATGCTGTTATTTACAAGGAAATTGGCACTGAAAATCCACGCTTTTTCCTAACAGCTGCGGTCAGCTCTCGTAAATTGTGCTTTATTCCAGAGCATATAGGTCGTGTCTTTATTCACAGAAAGAAAAAGCATCTTTATACAGTAGATGATAGATCTGCCTACCAAACTGTGTCTAAAAAACGTATGGCCATTAAAACAGTGATGGTACCAAGTTCAGCCTCAATGAGCTCACAAAGCGGTAAGTTTGATCAAAAAAATAGTATTAAAGACTAAACTAAAGTTTTACCGCTAGTGCGGTACGGCTAGTGCTGTACTGATAGCATGGTACGGTTAGTGGGGCTAGTGGTTTTGCTGTGGCCATAGCCATAGCTTCTTAGCTATGGCTGGAGGGCGGCTTATATTAGGTTAGGTATTTGAGGTGCTTGGATCGGCTTTAATTAAATATTCCTCTTCACCTGCATCAAAGACACGGGTGTTAATTGGCAAGTCACGTAGGCTTGGGTGAGAGATGCCTGTTAATATTTGGAAAATACGCCTCATTTCAACATTGGCAAAGCCATAGCGATAACGCCAAGATAAAGAATGCTCACGATCTGCGTAAGTAACCTTGTTGATAGAGAAAATGCCTTGCTGTACTAATAGTGGGCCAAATTCTTTGCCTTCTGGGTTAATGCTTACTTCCTCTAGTAAGAGCTGATCTTGGCCATCTTTTTCGATGAGCCATGATAAATCTGGTTTTTCTTTAGCCAAGGCTGCCTGTAAGAAGGTGTAGTTATTGTCGGCATTATAGGCGTAAAGCTCACCATCATTATCTAAAGCTCGGGTCACTGAATAAGGACACAAAACTTTATTCTGCTTATCAGAGAAGACATAGCCGCCATAACATTTCTCAAGGCAGTCTAAATACTCAGCTACAGTAATACCTTGCTGAGGCGCAATACGAGCTAAATCCTCACCATAAGTTTGTTTAATCTCATCAATACTAAATCCAGTTAAGGCAGCACTAATGTCATTAAAAGAAAGGTCAATGACGTGAGGTAAGCCCTCTGAAATATTGCTCGATAAGCTAAATTTAATGTGGCCTGTTAATAGACAAAACTTAACTCTATCTCCAGCTTGTCTAAAAGCATTGAGCATTTCAAAATATAAAGATAAGCAGTTTTGTCGCTCTTGGTCATTTTCCAAACGACTCATAAGCATAATAGGGACATCATAGTTATCAAACAGCACTACTAGTTGTTTTTGCTCACGATCGGTAATTTCTTTAATGAGCTGTAGCATTTGCATGCGTAAATCTTTACCAGTATCGGTCTTAATTTTTACGTGATGTTCCCAAATAAGACTTTGTAAAGCATCGTAAAGTACTTTTACTATTTCATTGTAAGTAGTGGCTTTTACTTTAGAGAAGCTAAAGTGCAAGACGCAATAATGTCCCAAATTATCGATATTAAGGCCATTAGCGCTTTTAATATCAATATTGTCTAACAGTACCTCATCACGGCTATAAATAGCCTCAATAGCTTCATTAGCTAAAGATAGACCAAAACCACGAGGTCGGATTAACATAAAAAAGTTCTGACGAGGTGGGCGAGGGCTATTTTCAATATAGTTCATAAAGCCTTTAAGCTGTTCTATCTTATTGATATAGTGGCGATCAGTTAAGATAACTTCGCTTAAATTGGAATTACCTCGAGAGTTAATGCTTTCCATTGCCAATCCTTTCAATGATTAAGAGCAAATTACGTAGCCATAAGTTTACTCTAAAAGTTCTGAATAAACTAATAATAGGATGATTTGAGCTAAGGTAAAGGTGGAATGATGAATTATGGAGGGCAAAAACGAAAAAAGACACCTAAAGTGTCTTTTGTGGGCGGAGGCCTAACTACATCTCGGTACCTCATTACTCAAATTTGGCTGCTTCCTTCCGGACCTGACCAATTGATCTGAGAACAAGTACGAGAGAGCTAGAGCCCCCATATCATTGTGGAGGCTATAATAATAAATTATGTAATGCTTGGCAAGTACTAGCATAGGATTATTTATACAAAATATCTAATAAACCGATAAAGATAGGCATTGTGGTACAATGAGCCCCCAAAAAAGGATAAGACTTTTAGTGAAGCTCTTATTCGTAATGTTTAACCATAATTTTAATGTTTTAAGCACTAGGTGTTGGCATGGCAAAGCGCAAGATTAACGGCATTTTCTTATTAGATAAACCAGAGGGCATTTCATCATCTTCTGCCTTGGTTAAGTGCCGTGCTATTTTTAAGGCACAAAAAGGCGGTCATACTGGTGCTTTAGATCCATTAGCATCGGGCTTATTGCCTATTTGCTTGGGTGAGGCAGCCAAGTTTTCCTCATTCTTTTTAGAGGGCAATAAGCGTTATTTAGCTCAAGGTACTTTAGGTGTAGTTACTACCACTGGCGATCGTGAAGGTGAGGTGGTACTAGAGCGTGATATTGGCGATGCCGTGGAGAGACTTGAGAGCGTATTAGAGCAGTTTACAGGTACTATTACTCAAGTGCCACCTATTTACTCAGCTATTAAGGTAGATGGTAAGCCTCTTTATAAATACGCACGTCAAGGTAAAGAAGCAGAGGTTGAAATCCCTAAGCGTCAAGTTGAAATTTTTGAGCTTAATTTAATTGAAAAGACAGCTAATACTTTTACTGTAGAGGTCTATTGCTCCAAGGGTACTTATATTCGTACTTTAATTGCTGATATTGGTGAGGCCTTAGGCTGTGGTGCTTATGTAACTCATTTGCGCCGCACCTTTGTAGAGGGCTTACCAGCAGGTCAAATGACTACTTTGGATGAATTACAAAAGCTTTCTAATGATCGTGAGGATAAATTAAACTTTAGTGATTTAGATTCACGCTTAATTGCCATTGAGGATGCTTTAGATAATCTCCCTCGAGTCGATATTCCTTTATCTATAGCTCAGCCGCTTAGCAATGGTGTGCGTCAAGGGCCAAACTTTGCCGAGCAAATACTATGTCAAGGTGGTATCAAGCCTAATGAAATGGTGCAGGTGCGTTATCATGACTATTTTATGGGAGTTTGTTATTTTACTGAGGACAATGTATTAGTACCTAAGCGCCTTATGGATCCTGAGCTCTTTAGAGAGTTTCTTGCTAAAGAGAAAAACCTAGCTCAAGCTTAAGCATAAGTAGCAGCGATATTGGTGTTCTAAAGGTATATAATTGCACTAGGAATTTAGCCCTCCTAGTGCTTTTTTTAGATATGTGGCATCAATATCTAAAAAAATATGAATAGAACTGGATTTTTTTTACAAAATTGAAAGCAATTTTAGAATTTTGCTAGCAAGATCTCTTTTGCTTAACAAAAGGCTAAACTACACTATTCGTTTAATGCCTTTAAAAAAGATAACAATTTAATCAATCAAGCAGGCAAGTCTAAATTTGCAACTTAATTTTATTTTCGGTGAGAAAGCTCTTGCTTAATAAAAAGCACAAAATTTTGGTTGTAGATTTTTTTTAGTTAGTAATAGTGCTAGCTAAAACAGTGCAAATATGGTTTTTGTGTAATCTAGTAGCACTTGCTTAGTGCGGAGAAGCATTTGTGAACAGCTTTTTGCAAATTAAAAAGATTAGTGATCTGACAAGACTGTGCATATTGCCAGTAATGGTATTATCTATTTTTCTATCCTTTTTTCTCTATATTGATATGGAGAAAATCCAAGATAAGGCTCAGGATCTTGTAGATGGCGCTATTCCCCATATCTCTGCCGCTCAGCAAGGTGCCATTAGCTTGGTACAGCTTCGTCGTAATATTGAGACTTTATCCTCCTCTGTTGATCAACAGCGTTGCCGTCTGGCTTATTTCCAGGCTACTGCTGTGCTCAAAGACAATATTCTTTTTAATACTCCAAGCTTACAATTTAAAAGAGATGAGCTTTTAGTCGAAGTTAATCGTCTATGGAAGCAGCGTATTTTAATTGATCAATTACGCTCCAATGTTCACAACTCTTTACATTATATGGATATGCTGGCTTTCTTAATTGTAAGCGAGCAGCCTGATCTTTTCCGTGATATTGACCTTAAGCAAGGTGACTATATTGACTTATACCGCACTGGCATTTACAACCGTGATTTAAAAGATATCCATCACTATTACTACTCTATTTTTGCTGAGCGTCTTTCCCCTTCTTTTAACCGTAAGGAGTTTATTGATACTCACCCATATTTAGATGAGAACAATTTAAGTCCAGAAAATGAGCCTCAATTATCTTTTGCTAAGTCTAATTCTTTAACTAATGAGCAATTACTATCCCAAAATCAACTCAAGGCTCAAGGGCAAGCTACAGGTAATAGCAGCACCAAACGCAATGAACCTGCTTTAGTTAACTCTAAAGAGCAGGCTGTGGTAGATAGTTTGGTGGGTAAATCTATTGCTCAAGCTGAAAAGCAAGCCTATGCTGAGGCCCAAAGTATTATTGAGCAAGGTAAGGCTAACAAAAATGAAGAGGTGCTACTTGGCAGGAATTTTGGCTCTGCTAAGAGTTATTCCCAGCGTAAAGAAATTGTTAATGAAGAGCTAAATGAGGACTGGCTTGATAAGTTATTACAAGAGCACGGAGTCATGAGCTCTCATAAGCATACTCGCTATTTTTCTAAATATGTTGATCCTGATGTCTTAGCTATTGCCGCTGCTTGTCATAATGCTTTGCTTTTAGATTACTACGCTCAAGAGTTAGAAAGATTTGACCCTATTTGGGATATTTACTTAAAGCAACAGCGTGAGTACTCAAGTGATTTAATGACTATTGTTAGAAAGCTTGAGGCCTTAGCCGAGGACTTTACTTATAGTGAGTTGCACTCTTTACATCAAGAGTTATCAGACATTACTTATTTAGCCTCTGAAACTAAGCCTATGGTTATGATTACTATTGGCTTCGGTTTAATTGGCTTTTGGGTGGTTATTTACTTCTTAAATCGCTTAATCATGCAGCCATTACGTATTATTGCTCGCATTTTGATTAAGTTTAGATATACCAAAGAAGTTAGTCTGTCCCGTTATGAAGAGTTCTTTAAGCGTCAGCACTTAGTCGAAATCCGTGAGGTTATTGATGTTCTGCCTCAGATTTTCGAAGAGTTCTCTCATATTACTGAAAGCTCTAATGTGCTCAAAAAGCGCTATGACGAATTGGTAACACACTCTAAATATGATGCGCTAACTCGTGTCTTTAATCGTGGCAGTCTTAACGTATTAATTAAAGAGCTTGATTCTAATACTCCAGCTAACTTTGCCATCTTAATGATGGATATCGACTTCTTTAAGCTGCTCAACGATTCTATGGGCCACCAAAGAGGTGATGAAGTCTTATTTGCCGTAGCTCAAACCATTCAGCATAATCTTGCTAAAAAGGATTTGGTCTATCGTTATGGTGGTGAGGAGTTCTGCGTTATTCTCTCAGACGTTAATCAAGAAAATGCCTTTAAAGTAGCAGACCGCTTATGCCGTACTATTGAATCATTACAGCTGAAAAATGATGGTGTAGTAAGTGGCGTAGTAACTGTTTCTGTAGGCTTAAGCTTAGTTACTGAGCGTCCTAACCAGTTTAGAATTGAGGAGCTTATTAATCAGGCTGATAAGGCTCTTTATGAGGCTAAGAGAGGTGGTCGTAACCGTGTCCATGCTTGTGATGAGAGCATTGCTTTATCCACACAAGGCATTGAAGTTCCAGAAAACAAGAAAGAGAACGCAAGCAACGCCAATCCTACTGCTGATGACAGCACCAACCAAGCTTCATTGTCAGATAAGAGCGTTCCTGAGCTTGATAATAATGCCAAAGTGCTTTTAAGCGATAAAGAAAGCTTAGATGATATGGTTCATGCAATAAATAATAAGCATGATCTCTTAGCCCATGAAGTACAGGAGCTAGTACCATCTGAGGGCTCTTTCTCTATTGCTAGCTATGCTAATACCATGTCCACCCAATTAGATAATGACAATGACAATGCCAAGGACAAAGCAAGTAATAGCACTTCATCTTTAACCGATAACGATGAAGGCACAGATAAACAGTCTATTAGAGCCAAGCTAGGTAAGTTTTTCTATAGCATTTTCCAAAATAAGTATAAGGAAAGTGACGAGGAATACTTTAAGCGGCAGAAAGCTGAGCTTGATAATTATAATAATATGCCAGCTTACTATTACTTCTTATCTAACATCAAAACTAAGAAAGAAGAACAAGAGGCATTAAAGGCTCAGCAACTTAAAGATGAGCTGTTAAAGCAAAGGCGTGAACGCTATAAAAAGAAGTCCTCTAAACCTGCCAATACTAAGCGTCATAGCCATAGCTCTAAGCTAAATCAAGCTAAGGGCTCAAAAGTTCATGATGGTAGTGAAGGCACTAAGAGCAGTATTAATGCTAACTTAAAAAAACAAGATGCTAGCAAGGAAATGATGGAAAGAAAGAATCCAGCATTCCTGATTAACACTGACTATTTCAACAAGATTGAAAGTGATGAGTTAAAGAAAAGTGTAAAGCTTACCCAAGATGGTAGTGCTTATGAATTTTCTTTAACTGCTAGTGATTTGGCCAAAGAAGTTGAGTATAAAAAGGAATATAACGAAAAGCTCAATGAGGTATTAGCTGAAAATGACCCTCTTTATGAAAAAGAGCAGTCCATAGCTAAAGTAAAATCGGTAGTGGTCAATGATGATGGTTATGCTGAGATTTCCATTGTCGCAGCCAAAGATCATCACAGTCAAGATCCTAATGTGTCCAGACCTGCTTACGAGCTCCTTTCTGGTGATGCCCAAGATCCTGACACCGTCCAAGGCTCGCCCGCTGAGCCAGCTTCGCAGGCCCAGCCTGAATCGTATGATGCGCAGGCTCAGCCAGCTAAGCAGGGCCAGTCAGCTGAGCAGGACTTGCAGGCGCAACAAGCCTCACAGGATGCACAGCCATCCTCTGAGCAAGATAAGCTAGCAGAGCATAAGCAAGAGCAAAAATAGGGAGGCCCTCTCGACCTCCTTGCAGCTTTAATAATTGCTGTTAGCTGCTATTTTATAAGATAAAAGTAAGAGTGCAGTTAAGCTCTGTAAGTAGTGATTGTTAGCCAATAGCCCAAAGCTAGTAGTTTGATACTATCTTTGGGCTTTATTTTTGGTTAGCTTGCAGCTTTGCTGTAAAGCAAAATTCCTAAAAATTTTTGGCAAAGTACTTTCTTGCCTAGCTCTCAACAAGAGCTGTTGTGCTAATAGGGAAAAAACACACTTTTTTTAAGTAAAGCAATAGCAAGCTATTTTTGGCATAGAGGCTTTGTTTAGTAAGAACAAGTTTTGTATAGGCTAATAGCCCTGATTTTATTTAGTGGTTTATTAATCTAGTTTACAAAATTAAATAACACAAATAAGGTCATTTAAATGATTGTCTATCTACCATTGCGCCTTTAAATGCTATTTTTCGAATAAATTTAAAAATTGACGTTGCCTTATCTTTAAATATCTATGGTCTTTTGACCATTAATTTCACTCTCAACTATAGAAAAAAAGTTTTTTTATGGTAAACTTTGCACACAATTAAGGGCTTGTATGCTTGACATCAAAAGTAATAAATCCCTTATAAATCACGTTATTGAGCTTATAGAAAGTATCTCTAGATATGAACACTAGATGCAAATGACGTAACATACAAGTCGAAAATTACATAGCATGGATAACAGTTAATGTATTCCTGCTATTTTTTTTGTCTAAATAATGATTTAGACGAAATAAGCTTTTATCTTGAGTCGATATTTCTCTGTTCTATCATTCTTAAAAGCTAAAAATTTTTGTACTGATATTTAATGTAACATCTCATAGCAATGTAATTGCTGGTGTTACAGTCTTTAATGAGCACATGATACTTGTCCTGATAAAGTGTCACATGCTTAATATTAAGAAATCTTTGTATCTTTATAGGAAAGCAAGTAAGTGAATATGTGCTTAACATTTAAACTAAACTCAAACTTTTTGGAGTTCTTTTACAATGATCAATCTTCAGCGTGACGTTAATATCACTGATTTAGAGCGCTTTGCAAACTCTATGACCTCTCCAGAGGCTCAGCTTAAGAAGTTTATTCATGACACTCGCAAGTCCATGAAGCTTAGCCAAAGAGAATTATCTAAGATGAGTGGTGTTAACCAGTCAAATCTTTCCAAGATTGAAAATGGCATTATTAACCCATCCATTGCTACAATTCAAAAGGTTGCCGCCTGCTTAGGTCACAAAGTTGAATTACGCTTTGTTCCAGACTTTAGCGAAGGCTCCAAAAAGTATTAATAGCTGACAAAATAGTTAGTTCTTAACACTATGGTTGTGATAAACGTGATACTTGCTCCTTACAATCGTAGGTAAGAGATTTATCGTAGTGTTAAAGAGTAATTAAAAACTCACCTCCCCATCTCCATAAAACTCATTCTCTCCTCCACAAACAAAACAAGACACCAAAACTTACCTCCCCACTCATCACCTACTAGAACTAACGCAGTAAACTTTACCAAACACTAAAAGCTGCCTCTAAGTCGCCTCTGTAGCCCCTAATCCCAAGCTCAACTAATGATTAGCTCTCTAGACCTATAGTCAAAACTAATATTCAGTATCTTGCCCTTTCGCATGAGCTTCATTACCTTTGTTATGGCCTTAACTCATTAGGTCATGATATATGCCCAGGCATTTATTGAATCAACTAAAAACAGATTGCCCACTTATTCTTATGAGTAAAGATGTTGGTACAAGCTGGCTACTAATTTTACAAAGATAATGGAACAACAAGCTTTCAATTAAAGTACACGTTAATAGGCTTGTCCATAGCGTTGGCTAATAGCATGCGCCAGAGACGCTGCGACGCTGCGACGCTGCGATGCTGCTAATAGCACGTGCCAAGCTTGGACGCTGACGCTGGCTAATGGCTCTTGTCCATAGCGCTACTTTATGGCACGTACTCTAACTCTAGTCCACACTGCTTGCCTGAGATGACAAATTGACTTACTAGTGCCTCTTTAGTTGGTAAATCACCAGCTTTACTGCATTTAGACAGCATATGCTAAAGGTTAATAGCCTTAGACTGGAGGTCTTTTTTAGGAGCATTAAGAATTATTAATCCAGAGTGTAGCTTAGCTAACTTAAATGAGCACAGCTGGTGCTTTTAAAGCTTTAGTAGTGTCGTGCGCTGCTTTGTTGGCTAGGGTGTTAAGGGTGTTAAGGGCCGCTATAAGGTTTTATGGTTTGTATATTTATTTTGGTAGGGAAGGGTGGCTTTGACCTTATTAAGGCTAGCTCTGAGAGCTTTTATTTTGGCAATAAAAAAGGCAGCCCGAGGAGTGGGCCGCCCTTGGAGGAGTTTACTAAATTGCAAGGCAATTTAGTTTTGTGAGGAGACTGTATTGTACCAAACACTAAGAATGAAAGAGGATATCTATTGCTAGTTGTGCTAAAAATAGCAACAAAAAACACACAATATGGTTTTAAAGCCTTTAACTGGCTAATTTTCCCTAATATTTCTGTTCTTTTAGCTTAATCCTCTTTGTTTTTTCTTGGTTTTAGCCTATTAAATCTGAGCCTTAGCTGGAGCATCACCTTGCTGCTCTTTAGGCTCTGCACTAGCAGTAGCACTAGCACTAGCACTAGCACTAGCTGTAGCAGTAGCGTTGGCAGCGGCAGTTGCGTCTACAGCGGCGGCTGCGGTAGCAGGTGCTGCGTCAGCAGCTGTTGCATTAGCACCAGCTGGAGCCTCTGCTTGAGCTTGGGCTGGAGACTGGGCCTGGGCGTTGACTTGCTCCTGAGCCTTCTTTTGGAGGTGATCTGGGGCAAGGTCACACTTGAGGTTTGCTAATGGGTCAGCAAAGGCTTTAGAGGCTTTTTCGTAGGCAGCTACAGCTGCTGCGGCCTCTTCTTCATCAGTACGAATCTTGTGGGTACGAACTAACTCTCTGTGACTTTCGGTTAACTCAGCTGGTAACTTAACTAATAATGAGGCGATAATGGCTACTACAATTAGAGCGCTCATCATTAAGAAGGTCATGTTGTAAGATCCGAAAATAAAGGCGGCTGCATAACCAAAAAGGGAACCTAATCCAAAGCCTAAATAGAGTAAGCCGTAGTTTTTAGCTAAGTTACGAATGCCGAAGAAGTCGCTAATAATGGATGGGTAAATAGTTAAAGTACCACCAAAAGAGAAGGCAACTAAGGCTACAGCAGCAAAGAATAGGGTAGGGGTAAGTGGGATAGCCACAAACATTAAAATAGCCAATAAAGATAAGCACTGATCAAAGGTGATCAAGCGAATACGTGGCAATCTATCTGAGAGCATGCCCATTACTAGACGGCCTGCAATATTAGCAATAGCCACAACGCTAACGGCAGTAGCAGCCTCGCTAAGGCTCATATCTAATAAAGCAGTACCTAAGTTAGAGGCAACACCAATAATGTACAAGCCTACCATGCAGTCAATAAAGAACATTAAAGATAGGAGCCAGTAAGGTAAGGTGCGAATAGCGCTATGTAAATCATATTCACGCTTGGAGTTATTGCTACTAACCACTGAGGCCTGTTGCATAGCATCATAGATTAAGATGCAGCCAAATGTTACTACCACGGCACAAGAAACGCCCCAAGTTAATAAGGCAGTAGTTAAGTCATAGTTGTATAGTAAGTAGCTATCAACACTCTTATAAACAAGAGAACCTAAGCCGTAAGCACCAATACATAAAGCAGATACTAAGCCCTTATGTTTAGGGAAGAACTTTACGCAGTTAGTAAGAACAAGCATATAGCCCAGGCCATCACCAAAGCCTAAGAGTACGCCAGCGCTTAAATATAGTAAAACTAAATTAGGAGCAAAAGCAGCAATCATTAAGCCTAAGCCGCAGCAGACAGCACTAAGTGCTACTACATTTTGCATGCCTATGCGTAGTTTTAAGAAACCTGAGCTGGAGCTACCAATGGCTAAGAACAAGGTCATAATACCAAAGGTAAATGCAATAGCACTGATGTCTAATTCGTATTTCTCGCTTAAAGGCAAGTTGAATAAAGACCAGGCGTATACTGAGCCTAGTGCTAAGAGTACCAAAAGCGATCCAATGAGGGTCTTAATCTTAACCATAAGAAGAAGTTCTCCTGCTGAACTCTTTATAAAAATGTTGGTGGTATGAGTGCTGTATAGGCATGGCAAGCTGTTGCTATGGCAAGCCCCTTAGAAATTGCACTCATTGTACGCTGATTACTTAATAAATATTATCAGATGCAAATCTTAAGTAATTGTGACCTGTCTCACAGAATTTTGCAAGATTATTGATAAAGCACAATTTTATCTTGTAGGGAGCTATAAGGGTAGGAAAGAGCAGGTAGTTTGCGTATTGAGATTAATAAAACAGCCTGCTGTTAGCAGGCTGCGGTAAAGTTTAGATATTAATAGAGTTGATGCGATTTTTACGATCGCGCATCCATTTGCCCATATTATCCATAGCATTTTTAATAGCAATTAAAAAGGCTAAAACAAAGAAGCCGCCTGGAGGGAGGATAGCAATGAGCATAGAGAAATCAGCACTATAAATAGTCATTTGTAAGTTAGCTGCCCATGGGCCTAAAATATCAGCTGCTCCTACAAAGAGAGTGCCATTACCGATAATTTCACGAATGCATCCTAGAGCAAATAGTACTAAGGTAAAGCCAATACCACAAGCAATGGCATCTACAGTAGATCTAATAATATTGTTCTTACCTGCAAAAGCCTCAGCACGGCCCATAATGATACAGTTGGTAACAATTAAGGCTAAATAAATGCCTAATTGCTGATATAAAGCAGGGAAATAGGCTTCAATCTCAAAGCGTACTACTGTTACTAAAGAGGCAATAATTACTACGTAAATAGGAATACGTACTTCACTAACAATAAACTTACGGATTAAAGAAATCACCATAGAGCTTAAGACCATTACTAAAATAGTAGCAATACCTAAGCCTAGAGCATTGGCAGCTGAGGTGGTAACAGCTAGTAATGGGCACATGCCTAACAGTTGGCATAAGCCAGGATTATCTTTCCAAATACCTTTGATGAAAATTTCCCATAAAGAGCTTTGTTTTGGTTTAGCGTTAGGATCTAAAGCTCCTTCGACCACTGTTTTATTGCTCATATTGTTGATCCTGAAAAATTATTTCTTACTTGGGCAATCTTTAAGACTATCAAAGTCTGTAGAGTTCATTACTTCAAGAAAATCCTTGGTAGCTAACACAATAGCTCGAGAGGTCACAGTAGCGCCTGTAATATAGTCAAAGTCACCACCGAATTTCTTTACATCCCAGTTTTTTTCGTGCAAAGCTAAATTATCAAACTGGTCTAAATAATTACCCTTGCGACGTTCTACTTTATCGCCAATACCAGGAGTTTCTCGGCTTAATTGAATATCAATTTTGCTAATACGGCCATTATTGTCCATACCACCAATTAAGATGAGAGGATTGGAGTAGCCACGACTGGTAGAGTAGCTTGAGATAAAGCCCAACGTATTACCCTGTTCATCACGAGCAATATAGGCCTTCATATTTTTACCAATACGTTTGTCGCTAATGAGTTTGCATTGATAAGTAACTTTACCTTGAGCTTTAGCTTTAACCTCAGGAAGTAGAGTATCAATGAGCTTTTGCTCAGTTTGAGCTCTATTTTTCTCAATAAAAGGCGCTGTGTCTTGTTCAACTGTTAATACAGCACTAGTACATAAAGCTGCAATGGCCGATAAAATTATGCCCGAGAAAATAGCACGTGCATTTGGTTTAGATTCAAACATTAGTCAAGGCCTCCTGGACGATAGCCAATACCAAATGGACGACGTTTAGTCATAACATCCATGAGAGGAGCTAAACAGTTGCCTAACATAACAGCAAAAGCCACAGAGTCAGAGTAACTACCTTGGACACGAATAACAATTACTAACAGACCAATGATGGCTGAAAGAATAATACGTCCTTTAAAAGTGCCACAAGTAGTAACAGGATCAGTAATGATATAGAAAGCACCGAGCATAGTACCGCCCATAATAAGGTGTTCTATCATACTAATGCAGGCACTTGGGTCTAAATAATGCCACAAAGCACCTCCACAGGCTAAAGCAATTAAGAAAGCCAGTGGCACTTGGAATCTTATAACTTTAGTGGCAATTAAAATAATACCGCCGAGCACATAGGCTGCTGCTAAATAGAGATAAGCTACAAAGCTTGGGCTTAGTAAGTCAATAGGGGCTTGAGAGGCAACAGCACCTGCTTTACGTGCAGTCTTAATGCTTTCTAAATAGGTAGCACCACTAAGAGCATCAGTAGTGAGATGATCTTGGCTAATGATGCTATCTAATTCATCAGTATCAGTGTTTTTTGCTTCTTCTTTTTCTTTATTAAGTAAAGACTGGTAAGCCTCTAACTCATTAAGATGGTTAAGGCTTTTAATTTCACTGATTAAAATTTTAGGATCATGGCCATTAATAATGACATCATAAGCTCTTTGTGGAGTAGCTACAGAAATGGCGTTATAAGTTGGTGTTACCCAAGTAGTATAGAAAATACCAGGGGCAGAAATTACCAAAAAGATAAAGCCAGACATAGCTGGATTAAAGAGGTTTTGACCAAGACCACCAAAGCACTCACGCACTAAGAGCATGGCAAATAAAGTAGCCAATACACTGTAGTACCAAGGTAATAATTGCGGCAAGGTAAGAGCTAAAAGGGCAGCAGTTACTAAGCCAGATGGATCTTTTAAGCTACGCTTAATTGATCTAGAGCGCATCATGGCTACTAAAACTTGGCAAAATAAGGCTGTGGCTGAACAAATGATTAGTTGAATCACAGTGCCAAAGCCAAAGAAGAAAGTCATAACTGCTAAAGCAGGTATTAAAGAGCCCAGAACAATGAGCATGATCTTTTCAGTGCTCATAGGGCTATGCAAATGAGGTGCTGGCTCAATACCAAGATTTTGCTTAGCACTTTGTTCATTAATTTGCATTGATAGTTTCCTGTAAACTCTATGCCAAAAATTAGTTATCTAAGGTTTTCTTTTTTAAAGCTTGAGGTAACTTAGCCTTTTCTTTGGCATCTTCCTCAGGGGCATATAAATAAGATTTGGTCTTAGGGCGGCTTTGAGGAATATATACACCCTCAGCAGGTGGGTTTTCCACCTTGCTCATATCAGGCTCATGTTTATCAAATACACGCCATTGATTAATAGCTGGAGCATGCTTATCAATTGCAGCCTTACGTAAAGAGTAAGGTAGCTTCTCTTGAGGCTCATTTAAGAGTTGCTCATGACCATTTAAGTTAGAGGTTTGCTCTTTGTTAGCAAGGTTTAAGTGCTTGTCTTTTAACATAGCACTAGTACCACCTTGAGCCATCATGGCAGCTACTAAGAGGCCATCTTTGCTCTGGGCCATAAATGCATTGGCCTTATCATGAGCGTTGGCAGCTTCAAAATTATTAGCCTTAAGACCTTTAATACCAGTAATAGCCATATTAGAGGCGTTATTAGTATTAGCTTGGGTAACTAAGTTGCTGTTATCTTGGTTGCCTTGAGCATTATTGGCAGTAGCATTCTTTTGCGCCAAGGCCGCACGCTTAGCAGCAGCTCTTTCACGAGCAGCAGCCACAGCCTCAGCTCGCTTCTTTTCAATCTCCTCAGGAGACATATTAGCTTCGGCTTCTTTTTGCGCAGCGGCACGAGCTTTGGCAGCTTCACGACGTTTTTGACGTTGCTCTTCTTCTTTAGCTAAGCGTTCATTACGGGCCGCAATACGCTCTTGTGCTCTTTGGTTACGGCGTTGATTATCATCAAGCAAACGCAAAATAGCTTTTTCTTTTCTAAATTGCGCAGTAAGAGTAATACGTGATGGGCAAACATAAGAGCAGCAACCACATTCAGTACAATCCATCATGCCACAGCTACTAGTTTTCTTGTGCATACCAGCACGAGAAAGAGCATATAGCTGATAAGGAACTAGTCTGCTTGGGCAAACACGAGCGCAGCGACCACAACGAATGCAGTTCATGGCCTCTGGCTTTTCTTCTAGTTCTTTGTAGGAAGGTACATAAACACAGGTAGCGCTCTTGGTAATAGGCACGTCAATGCTAGGCAGAGTAAATCCCATAAAAGGGCCGCCTAAAATAATTCTTTGACGACGCTCAGGGTTGAGCTTAAAACAGTTTAAAACAAAGCGTACTGAGGTACCTAAGCGAACTAAAGCATTGCCATTTTTACCTAAAGTTTGACCATCTACAGTGATCACACGCTTAATGAGTGGAATGCCATCGATAACAGCTTGCTTAATCGCAAATACTGTTTCTACATTATCGACCACAATACCGCACTCAGAGGTGTGCTCATTGTAAGGAATCTCAATACCAGTACAAATCTTAATTAAGTTACGTGCAGCTCCTGATGGATATAAGGTAGGAATTTCTCTTACCATTACATCCTCAGCTACAGCTTCTTTCATAGCCTTAATAGCATTAGGCTTGTTATCTTCAATAGCAACAATAATGGCCTTAGGCTTAAGGATATGACGTACCACCTCAATGCCTTGCGCAATCTCAGCAGCTCGCTCTTGCATTAAGCGGTCATCACAAGTAGCTACAGGCTCACATTCTGCACCATTAACAATAAAGATATTGCAATCGCCAGTTGATTCCTCAAGGGCAGCGCCAATCTTAGCGGCTGTTTGGAATTGAGCACCACCTAAGCCCTCAACACCAAAAGCTCTAATACGCTCTAAAATTTCTTTAGGGTCACGCTGTTGCCAATCGGCCATTGGCTCATCAGGTACTTTTTCATCCAGGCCATCAGGCTTAATAGTAATACAACGACCCAAAAAGCCAGATGGGTGAGGCAGCACTTGCATGCCAATACCTATAATTTCACCTGAGGTAGAGGCGTGAAGAGGAACATTACGCTTACCACCAGGAATAGTTAAGGGTTGACCTGCTTTTACATGTTCGCCGACACGAACTAAAAGCTGACCACCATCACCTAAGTGACGATCAAGTGGTAGGGTAATTAAAGAAGGGATGGGCAGCTCTTCAATAGGGCTATTAGAGGTGCTCTTGCGCTCTAAAGGTTTAATACCACCAAAGAAGCTCCAGAGCTTGCCTTGGAAGATCTTTTCGAGCTGTTTAGAAAATGGCATTAGTTAGTCCCCTTAAAGCGAATAGGACGAAGTTCCCAGTTATAGTTAGCTAAAGTTGGTTCTAAGCGCACTAGTTCAATACAATTTTCTGGGCACTTATTAACGCACTCATTACAGCCAATACATTCATTTTCAATAACGCTATGTGCATTACGTGGCGAGCCTTTAATAGCATCTACAGGACAAAAACGGGTACATTTAGTACAACCTGTACAGAGGCTTTCATGAATAATAGCTACCTTACGTGGAGTAAAAATAGCATCTTCACTTTCGTCTGTTGGGACACTAACACCTAAAATAGAAGCAAGGTTATCGATAGTATCTTGACCGCCTGGGGTACATTTATTACATGATGCTGTACCATTAGCCATGGCCTCAGCATAAGCACGACATCCTGGGTAGCCACATTGAGCACATTGTGCTCCTGGCAGGGCTTTTTCCAGTTGGTTTGCTATCTCGTCATCACCGCCACCTTTAGAGCGGGCTAAGATGGATAACACTATGCCTAGAACAAATAAGGCAATAGCTCCGTAAATAATAAATTGGAGTGCGTCTGGACTAATATTCACAAGACTACCTCAATAAAAAATGTGTTAACTAAGTAAGCACCTAAAAATAAAGTTAGCTAATAGAATTTTGCTTAGACACTGCTGCCTGTAAATCCTGCAAAGCCCATAAAAGCAAGCGACATTAAGCCTGCGCTAATAAGAGCAATAGCAGTGCCTTTAAAAGGCTCAGGAACATCATTAAGTGCCAAACGCTCACGCATGGCTGCAAATAAGGTAAGCACTAAAGTAAAGCCAGCTCCAGCTCCCAAAGCGTAGACCATACCATTGATTAGGGAATGGTTTAATGAGGTATTAAGTAGAACTAAACCTAGAACAATACAGTTGGTGGTAATTAAAGGCAGATAAATGCCTAAAGCTTGATAAAGACTGTAGGAAGTTTTGCGAATTACAATCTCTACTAGCTGTACAGCAACAGCAATAACGATAATATCTACAATTAAATCTAAAGAGGTTAGACCTAAAGGAGAAAGTACATAGTTATTAGCTAAGGTACAAATAAGCGCTGATAACACTAAGACAAAGGTAGTAGCTCCACCCATGCCTAAAGCTGCTGATAATTGGTTAGAAACGCCAATAAAAGGACAAATACCTAAAAAGCGCACTAACACAAAGTTATTTACAATGGCAGCGCTAAAAAATAGGATTAATGCGTCGATCATTGTTACCACTCAAATAGTTGGTGAGTAAGTTTCACCTATGCTAAGCATATTAAGGAAAAATATCTTACATGCCTAAGATGTGCATCCATCGCAAAAGACATAGTAGTAAAGTTAGCTCTGCCTTTTGCGATGTATACAAGGCTTGGGCGGGCTCATTTTACTGCAAATACGTAATTTTAGCTAACCAATGGCATTAAGATGCTTTTTTTGCGCAAATGATAAATAGCGTTAAAAGCTAGTGTTTAAGCCAAATTTTGGCCATTTTGTCGCCAAATCACATTGAAATAATGCATATTGCGTCATAGCTCATGAACCAGACCCCTGTCATAAAAGAATGTGATGCTTTCAGCATTTTTTAATAAAAGCTAGCAAATTTAGGCGATAAAAATATGTAGGTGATAGCAATATCATGTAATAAGAAACATAATCTATAATCTCTACTCGTTAGGTCAGTTCACTAAACACTCAATAGGTAGTCCCTGTAACAAAACTACAAGGAGGTAGCCGTTAACATCAAAGTAGAGCCCTTGTACTAACAATGAGCGTATCTTCTTTGATCTCATACGGTTAATCGTTTATGCCAGTTTCCACTAAAACCCAATCATCCTCAAAATCCAAATCAAAGCCTACTGCTAAGGCCCCAGCTACAGCTACTGCCGCCAAGGCTAAGACTGCTGTTAAAGCCTCTGTTAAGAGTGTAGCGCCTCAGGAGGTAGTTGAGGTAAAGGCTGCAAGCAAGAAAGCCACAGCTGCCGCCACAGCCACTGCTACAAAGGCTGCATCTAAGGCTAAAGCTAAAGTTTCCGAGCCAGCTAAGGTAGAGTCCAAGTCTGCTGATAAGACCAAGTCTAAAGCCAAGTCTGCTGCTAAGTCCTCTGTTAAGAGTGCTGAGCCTCAGGAGGTGGTAGAGGTTAAAGCTGCAAGCAAGAAAGCTCCAGCTAAGGCTACTGCTTCTAAAGCCACTAAGGCTGATTCCAAGGCTAAAGCTTCCCAGCCAGCTAAGGTAGAGTCCAAGCCTACTGATAAGGTCAAGGCTAAAGCCAAGTCTGCTGCTAAGGCCTCTGTTAAGAGTGCTGAGCCTCAGGAGGTGGTAGAGGTTAAATCTGCAAGCAAGAAAGCTCCAGCTAAGGCTACTAAGGCTGATTCCAAGGCTAAAGCCTCCGAGCCAGCTAAGGTAGAGTCCAAGTCTACTGCTAATGCCAAGGCTAAGACTGCTGCTAAAGCCTCTGCTAAGAGCGTTGAACCTCAGGAAGTAGTTGAGGTAAAGGCTAAGAGCAAGAAAGCTCCAGCTAAGGCTGCTGCTGCTACCAAGGTAGCCTCCAAGGCTAAGGCTAAAGTTTCCGAGTCAGCTAAGGTAGAATCAAAGCCTGCTGATAAGTCCAAGGCTAAGACTGCTGCTAAAGCCTCTGCTAAGAGTGTAGAGCCTCAGGAGGTGGTAGAGGTCAAAGCTGCAAGCAAGAAAGCTCCAGCTAAGGCTGCTGCTACCAAGGTAGCCTCCAAGGCTAAGGCCAAAGCTTCCGAGCCTGCCAAGGTAGAATCTAAGCCTGCTGCTAAAGCATCTAAGGCAGGTGCTAAGACCAAGGCCAAGGTAGTGGCCAAGGGCTATGAGGTGTATGCTGAGCCGAGTGAGGGTGTGGAGGCTGAGTTTAAGGATATTACCTTGCTTAATAAGGAGGAGCGTTATGAGCTCATGCGCTTATTGCAAGAGCAAAATCCTAACCCTAAGAGTGAGTTGGAGTTTAAGAACACTTTTGAGCTCTTATGTGCAGTAGTGTTATCCGCTCAGGCTACTGATGCTTCTGTTAATAAAGCTACTCCTGCTTTATTTAAAGCCGCACCAGATCCTAAGAGCATGGCAAAGCTTGGTGCCGAGGGCATTGCTCCTTATATTCAGAGCATTGGTCTTTGGAAAAACAAGGCTAAATTCTTAGCCCAGCTGTCTCAAGCTTTATTGGATAAGCATGATGGCAAGGTTCCTGGCAGTTTTGATGAGTTGGTGGCATTACCTGGAGTGGGCTCTAAAACAGCTAAGGTGGTACTCAATGTTGCATTTGGCCAGCCTTTTATTGCGGTAGATACCCATGTTTATCGTGTCGCTACTCGTACAGGCTTATGCTTAGGTAAATGCCCAGGCCAGGTTGAGGAGCGTATTAGTCCTTTAGTGGCTGAGCCATTTTTAAAAGAAGCTCATCACTACTTGCTGTTACATGGTCGCTATAACTGTACCGCTCAACGTTTTGAGGGGCATTGCGATAAGTGTGTAGTTGCTAAGTATTGCAAGCACAATTATGAGCGCAAAGAAAAATAACTAGCACTTAAGCTTAGGGATAGAAAAAAGGAGCGTAGCCTTTGTGGTTGCGCTCCTTTTTTACGTGGTGTTTTGAGGTCTTTAGTTAAGCCTACTTAGCCATTTTGAATGGGATGTGAGTTGATGGAGTGATGTTTTGCTCAAATTCGGCAATTAAATCATGCTCATCGCTAGAGGTGATCTTAACTTTTAGTAAGTCACCTTCACGTACACGCTCGCCCTTTGGTAAGCTTTCAATAGTAACAATACCGTCAATATCAGGAGCTTCGTACTTGGTACGGCCAATTACTAAGCCCTCTTCTGTGATAGTATCAACTAGCATTTCATAGCTCTTGCCTACACGCTCTGCAAGTTTTTGTGCAGATACTTGAGCCTGGGCTTCCATTACTAAACGGGCACGCTCTTGACGTACTTCTACAGGGACAACACCATCGTAGTCATTAGCTTGTGCTCCCTCAACGTCAGAGTAAGGGAAGGTACCAACACGGTCTAAACGAGCCTTTTTAATGAACTCTAATAAGTTTTCAAAGTCTTGCTCGGTTTCACCTGGGAATCCAGTAATAATATTAGAGCGAATGGATAAATCAGGGCAGATCTCACGCCACTGCATAATACGCTCATAAGTACGCTCAATATTACCAGGGCGCTTCATACGCTTTAACACAGGCTCAGAGGCGTGCTGGAGAGGCATATCAAGGTAAGGCAAGATCACGCCATCTTTCATAAACTGAATGAGCTCATCTACAATCTTGCTTGGGTAGACATAGTGTAATCTAAACCATGGGCGTGGATTAACAGTAGCTAAGCCTTCACAGAGTTTTAATAAGTTAGTGCCATCCTTAAGATCACCACCATAGTCAGAGGTGTCTTGAGAAATGATCATAATTTCTTTTACGCCTCTAGCACTAAGATCATTGGCCTCAGCAATAATATTGCTAATAGGACGTGAGCGTAAGGTGCCACGTAAATCAGGAATAATACAAAAAGCACACTTATGACGGCAGCCTTCGGCAACCTTAAGATAGCTATAGTGTTTTGGAGTTAAAAGTACACCAGAGGTTGGAACTGATTGACGGGCAATAGCAGGAGGCTCACCTACTAAGCGCTCAACAGCACGTAATACAGCGGCACGACGGCCAGGGCCAATAACATCAGCTACATCAGGGTATTCGGCTAAGACTTTTTCCTTTTGAGCACCCATACAGCCCATAACCACAACTTGTTGGCATTGTTGCTTGGCATCATAAATGGCATCAAAAGATTCTTCTACGGCTGGTTCAATAAAGCCACAGGTATTTACTAATACTAAATCTGCATTGTGGAAGTCATTTTCAAGGCGATAGCCTTTAGCTAGTAAAACAGAAATCAAGCGCTGGGAATCAACTAGATTTTTAGGGCAACCTAAGGACACCACGCCTACGCGTGGCACATGATCTAAATGTGGCTTTGATTGATCGTTTTTGATAGCCATTAACAAATTCCTCAACAGTTTGGTAGTCTTAGGCAAAAACAAGGCACTATCCTTAAGTGGTAGTGCCTTAGTCTGATTAATTAGTAATTTAAAAAAAATTAAGCTTTAAAAGCCTGCTCTAAGTTTGGAACAACTTGCTTCTTACGGCTCATTACACCAGGCATCCACATCTTGTCAGAAACAGTGGTGTTTAAGGCCTTGGCAATCTTCTGCTCATCATCAGAGCACATTAAGAGCTCAGAGCCCTCTTCCATAATGTCAGTAACAACTAATAAGGCAGAGTGACGGCCTTCGGCTTTAACCTTGTTAAGCTCGTCTTGTAATTGAGCCTTTAACTCTGGGGTGATTAAAGATAAGGAAACTAACTCTAACTGGCCAATACCAACCTTGGTACCAGACATATCAAAGTCCTTGAAATCACGGAAGATTAAGTCACGTGGGGTAGCACCAGCTAAGTTGCTCTTAGCCTTGAACATTTCCATACCTAAAGCTTGAAGATCTTCAACGCCAGCAATCTTAGCTAAGTCATAAGCAGCCTTCTTATCAGCCTCAGTGCAGGTTGGGCTCTTGAATAAAACAGTATCAGATAAGATAGCGCATAACATAGCACCAGCTAAAGAAGGGTTGATCTCAACATTGTAGTAGTCGTGTAACTCTTTAATTACAGTGTTGGAGCAGCCAACTGGCTTGATAGTAACTTCAACAGGGGAGTCAGAGGTAACATCACCTAACTTGTGGTGATCAATAATACCTAAGAGCTTGCATTGAGCAAAATCATCTGGAGCCTGAGCTAAGTCAGAGTAGTCTACTAAATAAACCTCTTGACCTGCTACACTGTGGCAAACTTCAGGAGCAGTTAAATTAAAGCGCTCTAAAACAAAAGCAGTCTCAGGAGCTGGAGTACCTTGAGCTACAGCCTTTACGTCAATACCGCGTCCACGATATAAATTGGTGGCAGATAAAGCTGAAACGATAGAATCTGTGTCTGGGTTCTTGTGGCCCAATACTAATGCGGTCATGATCTTTCCTATAAAAGAGAACAGTTATTGGTCTTAGAATCAGGAGCAAAATAATAAAAAAATATCTTCCTGATTATGTGCCATTCTAGCACACTAATAGATCCACTTTTGTTTGAGGGCCAAATTTTAGCAAAGCTCACAATTAAGATAATCGCTATGCAAAAAATATTCATACTTTTAGTGCAAAATAGGATGTATATCAGGTGCAAGACTTACTTAGCTGTTAAAGTTAAAGTTAAGGTAAATAATCAATCCAATGCTATACTAAAGTCATGATGATGAAAGTTAAAAGTATGGGGCTGGCATTATGCGGTGTGGCGGCTCTTACTTGCTTAAACTTGCCGCATACTATTGATCTACCTTTTGCTCATCAAGGCTCACCAAAGAGCTTTAACGAGCAGGGTAACTTATCTTTATTTTTGTCACCTGCCTATGCTGATGTGATTGCTCCTCAAGCTCCACCTGAACTTTCTGACACCTTAATTGACTTTAGAACCAAAGAGCAATTAAGTGAAAAAGTCTATATTGAGGGCAAAGTAGATCCGCAAAACTCGCTTAATATTCCTACTGTCCCTGGCGATATTGAGGCTAAAGTTATGCGCATGAGCGCTACTTATCAGGCTCAATATGAAATTGCTGTGCCTCGCCATGGCATATCAATAATACGTTTTTATGATCTCAATGGTTATCCTATGGATATTGTCTCTACCAAACTAGAGAACCAAGGATTTCTAGCTGAGACTACAGCCTCTCCATCAGAATTAGCAGTAAGACAGTTTCAAGGCGCTTCTACAACCTTAATGCAAGTTAGACTTAAGGGCATTAATAACAACTTTATTTTTACTTTAAAGCCTTTAACTTTAGTTAATCAGCAAAGCTCTGTTCGTACCTTGATTACCTCAATGACAGTTAATTATTACGTCGAAGGTACTAACTTTATTCAGCCTGTGCCTTATAAGTTTGGTCAGCCTAATCCTGAGGCTAAAACTATTAATTATGATAGTGTTAACCAAGATAAGCTCGAGCAATCTTTGTTAAAAGCCGCAGCTATTGCTATGCCTTTAAGTAAAGCAGAGCAAGAACAATCTAAAAAGAAACTAAAAGAGCTTCTAAACTAAGAGCGCTTGGCTGCTAGCAAAAGTCCAGGCAAAGCGCTAAGCGCCTTGCGCAAGGTGCAAAGCACCGTGCGCTAGTGCGCCAGGGCGCTGCTAAGAGCCACCTATATCTTGCACTATCGGTGCGCTGTGAGCTCTATACGAAGCTTTATAGGAGTAGCGCAAGATATGGGGTTGCACTAAAGCATATAGGAGGAGTGATGTATATGAGCCTAACTAGAGCTTTAAAAGTATTATTTGGCATCATGTTAACTTGCTCATTATGGTTTTATGGAGGGGCAGTTCATAGTGCCTCCATGTCTTGTAAAGTACAGGGCCATTGGCGAGATGTGGCTTATTTAGAGCCTCCTATGAAGCAATATGAGTCCTTAAAAGATTGTATTGCTTGGACTGCATATCAATTTAATTTGCCCGAAGAGCTGCTTTATTCAATTTTATATGTAGAGCGAGGCCCGATTAACGGCAAGTGTGGTACTAACCGCAATGGTACACAAGACTGTGGCCCTTCACAGATTAATGATGTTCGTCTAGGTGAGTTGCGCAAGTTTAAATTAACTAAAAATGATATTAAGTCTAAGCCTTGCCACAATATCTGGGCTATGGGTTATTTAATTCGTCGAGAAATTGAAAAGGCCGATGGCAATATTTGGACGGGCGTGGGTAATTATCACTATCACTATAGTGTTAATCAAAAAGTACATGATCGTTATGTCAACCGCATCAGACGAGCATGGCAAACACTAGTAAGTTCTACTTATGATTATTGCATTGAAGAGGGCTAATAATATAGAAAAATAGCAAGCGCAAAAGTTTTTGCTGTTTACAAGAACTGTCAGACGCAATAAGCAATTAACAGTTCCTAACCTCTATATACTCAAATTACCTAATAGGTAATTTGATGCGCAATCTTACTAACAAAAACCTAAGATATCGGTGTAGTTAGCATACTTGGAAAAAGTAATTTAAAGCTTGCTAACTACACCAATATCTTGGCTTGCTACTTAAGCTATATTAGGATGGCCCTTTATAAGAGCATCCAACCTCTATATAGATAGATTTTTTAGTCAGCAATTAAAGTGCCATGTGATTGATGGAGCGCCAGCTAAGCCAGTAATTTTGAGATCTTAAGGTTTCATGTTTTTTCTAGAGAAAGTTCTCAATGCTTTTTTTCTTTACATGCTAAAATAGCGCTGATATGGAGCTTAGTTCATATCAAAGATTGAAAACTATTTTGTAGGCAGAAAAACAAACCTTTAGAAGAATCAGGCTAATTTAGGTGAGATAGCTTAGCAAGATTAGGTTGTAAGTTTTAGCAAATTGGAGTTCTTAATTGAAAAAATTTAAGAAAATAATGGTAGTTATCGAACCCAAGCAAATGCGCCAAGTTGCTTTAGAAAGAGCTATGGCTTTGGCTCATGCTGGTGGTAAAACAAACCGTGAAATTATTGCTGTTATGCCTGTTACTGATTTGACTCGTGATCTCACCTCTGTCTTATCAGTAGAACCTAAAGAAGAGATCAAAGCTTCAGTTCTAGAAAAGAGCGAGAAATGGCTAAAGAATTATTTAGCTATTCATGCTATAGGCTATGAGGTTAAAACTCGTGTTATTTGGTCAAAGAGCGTTGGTAAAGACATTACCCGTATGGCTCATGAAGAGAGCGTTGACCTCTTAATTAAAGCCCATGAAGTTCATGGTATGTTTGATAGTGTCTTCTTTACTCCTCTTGATTGGCAATTATTACGTCATGCTCCTGTACCGGTATTAAT
>Cam_p2__coassemble_1258_pt1 | contig 23076 bp, 18 predicted proteins | sample Cam_p2__metabat2_low_PE_034 | metagenome-assembled genome bin Cam_p2
ATAAATATCAGAGTTGTATAATGCATTCATGATTTTTTGCTACTAAACACAGGTAAAAAACCCAAGCTCCAACAGCAGCTTGGGTTTTTATTTGAATTGGAATTGGGCAACTACACTAGCTTACAAATCGCTAATGGCAATCTCGTACTTAAAGGTAGTTGGAACTTGTGCTTTTAGGGCTACTGTAGTGGCCACTCCTGCCTTTGCAATAGCGTTGTCGTCTTTAATGGACTGCTCAGCTAAATCCCATGCACCAGCAATAGGCTCAATACCTAAACAACAATTCTTACCCTGCCAAGGCTCGAATTTACGACCATAATTACTCATCCACAATAAACAAGTAGGAATTAATTCCTTATCCCAAGATAAAGTAACTTTAATGCCTTTATTCTTGTACTTTAAAACGGCCTGACCATTAGGATGGAGCATCTGGACAATTTCTTCGGTGTGATAAGGCTTTGGTAAATGAGTACCATCCATAACACTACTATTACCATCAAGATTATGATATTGCTCTTGTAGCGGGATAGCACTTAAAGAATCAAAATGTGCCCCTACTACCAAGCGGCTAACCTTAGGCTCACACTCAATACCATAAACCATGCCATCGCCAGCAATTTCCAGCTCAAGCTCGTTATCCTTACCAGCAGTTGGGAATACTGGGTGTACGCCCATAGGGGCGGCACAATCCTTATGAGCAATTACACTAAAGCTTAGATAAACCCTATCCTCGCCTAACTCAATAGTACGCTCAATGCTCTTTAAATCATTGCCTTGGGGATAGTTATAAACTAAAGTAATTTTGCTCTTATCTTCACTTAGCTCTTTTACTGACCATGTGCTATGGCATGGTAGACCATGAGGAGCATTAGCTAAAAATAAAGAACTATCAGAGTTAACAAAGCCAAAAGGCACGCAAGCCCACTCTCCAGATAAGTGCTCCATGAGGCCAGCTTGATCTTGGTAATAATTTTCCTTGAGCCATGGGGCTTGATGAAAAATAGCATGCTTACTTTCACCTTTGATGGCATATAACTGGGAAAGCATACCGCCATTAAGATCTACTATAGCTTGTAGAGAACCTGTTTTTGACTGTAAATAAATAGGATTTTCCATAGACCGCCTCATTAATTTTTACATCGCATTATGCATAGCTGGAAGCCAGGCTGCGCCTCTTACGCCTGAGCTGCCGCCAAATTGAGCTTTGACAATAGGAGTATCAAACTCGCCACCAAAGATATATTGGCTAACCTCATTAGGTAGTAAGTCATAAATCTCATCAATATTGGACATACCACCACCTAAGACAATCACATCAGGATCAAGAAAGTTTACATAGTTAGCAATAGCACGGGCTAGACGTGATACATAGGCCTTAAAACACTCGTAAGCTAACTCATCGTGAGCATGCATTTTTTCAATAATCTGTAAGCTAGAAAAAGGATAAACCAAGGCATCAGGGTCAAACTGATTAACACGCTTAGCATATTCACGCTCTAAGCCTGTTCCAGAGACAAAAGTCTCAGTACAGTTTTTCTTGCCGCAAAAGCATTTTACGTCTGCCCAGGATTGCATCTCAGCTTCACTTAACCAAGGTAGTGGATTATGTCCCCACTCACCACCTAAAAGATTACGGCCACGCCAGATCTTTTTATCATGCACTAAGCCAGAACCAGAGCCTGTTCCTAAAATTAATCCCCATACTAATGATCCATCTTTACCTGCTCCATCTACAGCCTCGGACAAAGCAAAGCAATTGGCATCATTTTCTAAGAAGATAGCATCATTGTTAACCGCAGCACTTAAGTCAGCTTTTAAATCATGACCATTAAGCCAAAAAGAATTGGCATTTTTAATGACGTTAGTTTTATTGGATACAGTACCAGGAATGGCAATACCTATAGGGCACTGACAGTTGATGTGATTTTGGGCATCATTGACTAGGCCACTAATAGTTTTAATGGTGTCAGCATAAGATCCTTTTACCGTACTAACACGCTTTCTAAAACACTCATTACCCTTGTCATCTAAGGCAATAATCTCAGTTTTAGTACCACCTAAATCTACACCTAGACTAAATTTGCTCATAAAAAAACTCCTCAATAACTGCTTAGCTATAATACAACAAAGGCTCACCATCGTAATGGCAAGCCTTTGCTATGAGCTTTAAAGCTAGCTCTCGCTTTAAGAGCTTAGACTAAATAATTACTTACGAACCTTGTCGTACTCATTACATAAGCACCACTTCATTGGCTCGTCCTCGTCGATCTCGCTAAAGCGTGGGCAGCCAGCTAAGTAAGTATTGTCGGTATGATCATCATTAACCTTAGATACTTCCCAGCTCATTACCTTGCCATCCTCAGCCCAGATGCTGTGATAGAGGCGTGGAGGTAAAGTTACACCAGAACCTACAGGAATACGGATAACATCACCAGGCTTGAAAACAACCTTTTGTGAGTCAAAAGTAATCTCAACAGGACGCTCAGTGTCTAACTTATCATCTTCAGTAGCCCAATAGCACTTAATGCATAAGGTACCACCACCACGGTTTAAAATGTCTTCCATCTTGTAGGTATGGAAGTGATAAGGAAGAACCTGACCATCCTCAATGATCATCATCTTCTCAGCATAAGGCTTGTTGTAGCGCTCATCCTTTAAAGAACCGTTACGTAAAGTGAAAAGGCAAGTACCTGACTTGTAGAAGTCATCAGAACCATAATCAGTTACGTCCCAGCCTAACTCTAAATCAAAAACCTCAGCCCAAGAATCCTGATCAGCCTTTTTCCAATCCTCAGCACTGATATAGGCAAACTTAGGTAAAGTCATGTTTAAAGACCTAGAAAACTCGATAGCTTCGTCAACAATTTTATTAATAAAAGAACGCTTCATTCCAAATCGGTACCCTAACCATTAAAACTTTATGGCAAGTACCGCCTCCTTCCTTATTTAGGTTAAAAAAGTTTTGTGCTTCGACAGAGGTTAATAGCTTAAATTTGCCTACATTGAGCCATATTTACGACTAAAAGCAAAAGGCCAAAAGCTCATATCTACTAAATTAAGAGAGACTAAAGCAATGCTAAGCCCTCAATAACTTATGCAAATGTTTGCATTAATAATAACGTAAAAAGCATGTTTTGTAAGCAAATTATTAATAAATTCGAGACTTAAAACACATTCTAAAGTGCATCTTTACAAGACTTTTGCCAAACCATCCCCGTGCAGCAAACCTTTGCATAAAATCACCTCATAAGAGCGCCATCTCACGCCCGCTCAACCCATTAAACAATCAAACGCCCCACCACCATCTATCCACACCCATCAACCCCATATCTAATAGCCAATAGCTACTGCCCTACTGATAATTTCGCGGCCAACAAAGCAAAGAGCTAGCCCCCTGACAGTCAAGCTCCTAGCGCAGTACTGCACAGCTCAGGGCAATGCAGCGTAGCGCAATGCGGTGCTGCGCTGTGCTCGCAGTAACTGGTACGATGCCATGCCATGAAATTATGATTGCCATTAGATTTGGGTATTAAGCTCTGGCGTTAGCCTTGGTTAAGAATCTGGCATTATCCTTGGTTCTGGCTCTAGCCGTGAGGGATCTGACCTTGGCATTAGCTTTGGCCATAGCCTTGGCTGTGGCCTGGGCCACTTGGTAGAGAGCTTCGCTGTGGCGTGGGACTTGAGAGGATGGGATTTAGATGGGAGGTGAGGTGAGCGTAAAAAAGGTCGTTTAGCCTTTTGGCTAAGCGACCTTTAGTATTATCAATTGAGGTGTAGAGTGAATTAATTGGATTTTATAAGAAATCAGCCATGTTCTTCTTGGTGATTACAGATACGCCAGTGTCAACGTACTTCTCACCTAAGTCCTTGCCTTCCATAGCAGCTACAGCAGCCTTTACGCCTTCGTAACCCATAACCTCTGGGTTTTGAGCCATAACAGCGGATAACTGACCGCCTCTTACTAAGGAAAGAATCATATTGGACTTATCGAAGCCAACAGCATAAACGCCCTCGCCGAACTCTTTTACAGCATTACCAGCGCCTACAGAAGAACCCTCGTTAGTACCGAATACGGCTACACAGCCTTGGTTGAAGTAGTTAGCAGCAATATCCTTAGCCTTTGCAGTGTCGCCATCAGAGTATTGAGTTGGCAATATCTCATACTTAGTGCCTTCAAAAGCCTTACGGAAGCCTAACTCACGGTTTACAGTGGAGTTGGTAGCAGCGTTAACACCTACGATACCAATACGGCCCTCTTCGACACCATTTTTCTGTAAGGTTTCAATTAACTTCTGACCCGCAGTAGTACCAGCAGCTAAGTTATCTGTAGCAAAGGTCTTTAAACCAGGGAAATCAGCTGGGGAGTCTACATAAATAATCTTTACGCCCTGAGAGTCAGCCTCTTTTAAAGCGGCAGTAACAGCAGTTGGGCCGTTTGCAGCTAACAACAATACATCAGCACCAGCAGCTACAGCATTGTTAATAACTTCGATTTGCTTAGCGTCATCCTTAAGATCAGGAGCATTCCACTGAAGTTTTACATTGCCAAGCTCTTCTGCAGCTTTTGCGGCACCAGCATTAACACGAACCCAGTGTTGGTCGTTTTGATCCATGGTAATCAAGAATACATTATAGTCCTCAGCCATAGCCATAGAAGAGCTAGTTAAAGCAGCAGCTGCGAAAAGACCACATACGAGACGAGAAAATTTCATAGATAAGGCTCCAAAAGACATTACTATTAAAGCAGCCTGCTAACAAAAGTCTTAACTGTTAGTGGCACTTTCAGTAAAAACACAACGATTGTATGATCTAATAAACGAGACCGTTAAATGTGTCGCCGTAATTAGATAAAAACTATTTAGCATGTGATCTAAAGAGTGTTTAATTTCTTTAGAATTGAAATAGCAAAATTGTTTAATTGAACAACTACTACAGACTGTAGTTAACAGCAGTCTGTCGTTTATTCTAATCTGAAGAGTTAACAAACCATAGCAACTCATTTCTAAATTGCAGCTTAGATCAAGAACTTAGATACACAACATTAACTATTATGAGCAACTATGGTTTGGATGATATTTTTACAGTATTCCTAGCTCTTGACTGGATGTAAGAACTTAAAGTTCTTAGTTAAGTTCTTAATGCTGCCAGAGCGGAGCATTACGTCTAAGAGCACCGAAACTACTACGATAATACCAATCACGATATTTCTGATAGCTAATGGGGCACCAGCAAACTGTAAGCCGTTTTGGAGCACACCCCAGATACCAGCACCAATTACAGTACCTAAGAGTAAGCCTTGACCACCGAAGGTAGATACACCACCAATAACAGAGGCCGCCACAGCATATAACTCATACATGTTGCCAGAGTCCATAGTACCCATACCAGCAGTAGCACAGGTAATTAAACCTACAACGCCAGCACAGAATGAGGAGATTAAGTAGGCTGTAGTAATGGTACGAGGTACAGATACACCAGATAATCTTGCAGCTTCCATATTGGAGCCTACAGCATAAATATGGCGGCCAGTACGAGTCTTAGATAACAAGAAAGCAAATACACACCATAATACTAAGGCAATCCAAATAGTATTGTAGATGCCCATAGTTTTGCCATAGTAGAAGAAGTTACGGAAAACCTCAGCGCCTTCACCAATAGAATCAGTATTGAAGTTGTTGTTAACAATCTGAGCAATACCACGAGCAATAGTCATAGTACCCAAGGTGGCAATAAACGCAGCAACCCTACATTTAGATACCAACAAGCCGTTTACTAAACCCACAGCCATACAGCAAGCTAAAGCAATGGCAGAGGCAACCCAAGGATCAAAGCCCTTAGTCATTAAAGTAGCACTGATCATACATGACATACCAACTACCGAGCCGATTGACAAGTCAATCTGTCCAGTAATCAATACGTATGATTGAGCAATACCAATTAATAAAATTGGCGCAATTTGTCGTAACAAGTTGGCCGCATTACGACTAGTTGCAAAGTAAGGGTTTAAATAGGAGAAAGCCAAACATAAGATAATAAGGCCTAGACCTACTGTCACAACCTGTCCCATGCCACGAATGGCAAATAGGCGGCCCAAGAAGCTCTGGTTTTCCATAGAATTTCCCTGATATATAAGTCAAACACTGAGCAAAGAGCGTAAGTTAATTAAGCCTCTGCGCTTTCTTGAGAGAACTTGTCCTCAAAGGTGGTAGCTAATTTCATGACCTTTTCTTGGGTGGCTTCTTTAGCCATTAGCTCACCTGTAACACGGCCATCGCACATGACAATAATGCGATCAGCAATGCCTAAAACCTCTGGTAATTCTGATGATACAAACATTACAGCTACGCCTTCTTGCTTAAGCTTATTCATAATGTTGTAAATTTCTACTTTGGCAGCCACGTCTACACCACGTGTAGGTTCATCAAAGATAACCACTTTAGAATCACGGGCTAACCACTTACCAATTACCACCTTTTGCTGGTTACCACCTGATAAGGAAGCAGCATCATTGTCTACATTAGAAACCTTAATGGCTAAATCCTTAATTTCCTTACCTACGGTATCCATCTCTTGTTTACGATTTACAATACCTAAGGCTTGAGATAACCAATCTAAATTTGGCAAACCAATATTTTCACGAATAGGTAGCTTGGTGCATAAGCCGTCACGCTTACGATCCTCAGGGGCAAGCACAATACCAGCCTTAATAGCATCAGCTACACTATTAATTTTGACCTCTTGGCCATTAACAATAATCTGACCTGACTCTTTAGGGTCTACGCCGAAAATAGCACGGGTGGTCTCAGTACGACCTGCACCCATAAGACCTGCAATGCCTAAAATCTCACCACGACGAACATTTAAGCTCACGTTACGTACCATGCGGCCAGCATTGAGGTTTTTAACTTCGAATAAGGTCTCACCTACTTCACACTCAACACGAGGGAAGCGATCAGTAATCTCACGGCCCACCATATGAGCAATGATTTGATCCATCTTACTTTCATCAAAATCCATAGAGGTGATATAGTGGCCATCACGCATAATGGATACACGATCAACAATGTGTTTTAGCTCTTCTAAGCGGTGGGAAATATACACAATAGACACGCCCTCACTCTTGAGGCGGCGAATCATATTGAATAAATCTGCAATTTCATTGGAGGTTAGGGCTGAGGTTGGCTCGTCCATAATCAAAATACGAGCATTACAAGAAAGAGCCTTAGCAATTTCAACAATCTGCTGCTTAGCAACAGATAAAGTAGAGGTAATAGCAGTTGGAGGGAAGTCTACATTCAAGTGATCTAATACTTCTTTAGCGGCAGCATTCATTTCCTTTTGGCGTACCCAAAAGCCGCCTGCTGAGACCTTTTCTCTACCCAAGAAGATATTTTCAGCTACAGTTAAGTGCTGACACATATTTAACTCTTGGTGAATAATAGCAATACCTAGCTCACGAGCTAAATCACCTGTTTGCACCTTAATATCTTGACCGAAGATCTGCATTTGACCGCTATCACGGGTATAAATACCACTTAAGATCTTCATTAAAGTGGACTTACCAGCGCCGTTTTCACCCAATAGGGCTAATACTTCACCCTTGCGTAGTTCAAAATCAACATCAACTAAGGCAGGCACGCCATTGAACGACTTGCAGATCTTAGATAATTTAACTACTACCTCTTTAGATTCAGCAGCGTTGGTGGTATTTGATTGAACATTGTTTTCCATATTCAATACCCTCAGAAACATGTGAAATAAAACTACAAAAATGGCAGGCTTGTTAATTTTAGACAGGTATCTATCATAAAAACGAGAGATAGTTCTCATTTGGTTGGTATATTTTGCAAACGATTGCAATTATTCAAGCGCAGATCACATTTTATTAAGGTGTTGTTAAAATTGTCTAACTTCTCATATCTAAGCCAAATGTTTTTAAATAATTAGTAGTTATTTTTAGTAAAATGGCTATTAACATAGCAACATTGAGCCCTACAAGCCTCCGCAACACGGCAAAAGTTAAGCTAACGTTGCTATGAGACCTAACAAGGTCTGATACAATCATCTTAGTAGTTCGAGATTGGCCCTAACAACTATTGCTCTTAATCTGGACTTAATGCTAATGTTTGCATAATAGCTAATCTTATTGTTGGAGAGTTTATCTGCTATGCCTGAGTCTTTAATTGATATTGCTCGTAAGCTGAACGTAGCCCCATCTACTGTGTCTCGCGCCATATCAGCACCTGATAAGGTTGCAGCCAAAACACGCCAAAAGATTCTCAACTACATCAAAGAAACAGGCTACCATCCAAATATTTCAGCTCGCAATTTACGAAAGCAACAATCTAAGACTATTGGTATTGTAGTAAATGATTTGTGCGACAGCCTCATTGCTCAAGCTGCCAACATTATGCAGGACATAGCTTTTAAACGAGGTTATTTCCCTGTACTGCTTTCCACTGATGAAAGTCGCACTAAAGAGCGTGAGTCAATCGAGCGTCTTTTAGTACTCAATGTTTGTGGTGTGGTTATTATTCCATCCTCTACCACAGCCTCTTTACTGGATCACTTTAATCATATTCCAGTAGTGGAATTAGACCGCTCCACCTCAACTTGTAAGAATGATGAATTTAGAATGGATGACACCGCAGCTATGCAAATGGCTACTTCCTATTTAAAGGAGCAAGGCTGTAAACATCTTAGTGTTATCTTTGGCAATATCGACCGTATTTCATCTTTTAAATCACGTCATTTAGCACTCTTAAACTGCTCTCAAGAGCTTGAGTACAATTCTTACTTTATTAAAGGAGTAAATGCTCAAGATTTAATTGATGGTGCCCGCAAACTTACTAATACCATTATTGAGAGTAATAAGAATTTCTCTGTAGAAGAAATAGGCTCAGACTTAAATAAAGAGGTAGCGCAGCTTTTGCTTGAGAGTAGTGATAACCCTGCTAAGATCACAGGGCAAAATCCTATTGATGGCTTTATTGCAGCCAACCACTCCATTGCAGCTGGTATTGTGCAAGGCTTTTATGACCAGGGACTTGAGGTTAATAAAGATTTAAAGGTATTTACCTTTGATAACCCTGATTGGATTTCTATCTTGCCTTATAAGATGCCTTCTTTAACCCATCCTTTAGTTAAGGCAGCTGATTTGGCCATTAATCGCCTAATAGATCGTATTGAGCATAAATACTCAGATAATGTTGAAGCCCGTCTGTTAAGACCTCAACTATGTGTAGACAAAAGCAGCCAAGCTTAATGCCCCCCCCTACCAGCCCCTAAAGGCCCTGCCAGCCTATCCTGCCCAGATGTCGCTGTTATGCATGCCAGGCCCTGCACGCACCACAAGCCCTAAAGGCCCTCTTAGTACTAGCTAGAGCCAGAGCTTAATCTAGAGCATAAGCTGGTACTGGCGCTGGCAATTTGTTGCCAGCCCCTAACTGGCATTAAGCAGTAAACATGCATGCTTACTTGCTTACTTTTTTAAGGCCTCAAATTTCTTTAGGACATCTTTGGCTTGATCTTTGAGGAGTTTGTCTTTTAAATTTTGCTGCTCAATAGCTTTTTGATCGCTTTTAGCTACTAGCTCTTGACGCTCAAAACGCATGATTTCCATAAGAGCATAGCGATATTCTAAATAGCCAGTTACATTGGTAGCTGCGCATAAATGGAAGAGATCATAGGCTCTCTTATATTGACCATCAAAAGCGGCATCTTTAGCCATATAAAAATAGGCTTCACAAAGACGGCGGGCTCGCTCTACCTTATCAATATCGGCCTCTTTAAGATCCTGAATCAATGTTTGAGAGCTAATATCTCCTGCTAAGAAATCAAGCACCTCTAAGCCCCAAGGCACTTCCTTATCCACAGCAGCTCTACGCTTAGCTAAATGATCTAAAGCATAGTCTTTACCATAGGCCTGACGCTCAGCAATGTATAACCAAGCCATACGGAAAGGATCATTATGGTCAAAAGAGTAAAACTTTTCTAAATCACTAATGGCTAATTTAGCTCTATCTCCATAGTAAAGGGCTATGCCACGATTAAAGTAGGCATACTTCTCATCAGGATCTAACTCTAAAACAGAGTCATAAGCATCGTAAGCATCAGCAAAACGCTCAGCACTAGCTAAGTAAATACCTAAGAAATTATAGGCTTGAGCATAATCTGGTACTTCGATAAGGGAGCTTAGGAACATATTGCGGGCTGTTACATCCAATCCTAAGCGATCGTAAATAATGCCTAATTGATAGAGTATTTGGGCCTTTTGCTCATGAGTTAAGTTTTCTTTGCCTAAAGCCTGAGTAAATTGAGTAATTAACATTTGATATTGTTCACGCTCAATAACATCAGGTGTTACTAATATGATCTCATCACTAGGAATAGAAAACTTTGAATTTAAAGCTGGAGTAAAGACATTTACCTCATCACTTACTACAGAACAAGCACTTAAAGCACCTAAAGACAAGCCTAGACTTGCCCCTAAAATAACTTTATAAAACACCTGCTTTAAGCTTAAATCCGCCATGTTCCAACCTCAAAAATGCCACTCAACTTTGCTTGATAAGCTATAGAAAAACCTTAAGACAACAATTTCTTATTATATGAGCTTAATAAGATCTTTTTGATCCTTGTACAAAATTAATCATATTGGTTTTTCGCAAAAATATTCTTATTGCAAAATACCTACTATTTGCCATATAATCAAGCTACTTTAGGGGGTGATTCTGGATTCGACCGGAAGTTACCGAGCCTGAGGTGCATGTCGAGGGCGGATTGCCTCGCTAAAAGTCCATTAAAATAGTCGCAAACGACGAAAACTACGCTTTAGCAGCTTAAAACACTGCGTAAGGCCATCAGAGCTAATGCCCTGCTAGTGTCGCTTAGCAAATCTGGTGTCAGTTTCTTCACTAGCTCGTGTGGAAGCCCCGCTTGAGGTGGAAGCATTAAATTTTTTATCAAGCTGGGTACTCGGTGGCGTGACTCTCCGCAGCCAGTACTAAGATCAAAGAGAAGTCTAAGCATGTAGTACCAACGGTAGAGTCTTTTGGGACGTGGGTTCAAATCCCACCACCTCCACCAAATCTAGATTTCTAAGAGCAGGCCTCATTTTGCACGTTAGCCCGTCCAATTTGAGGCCTGTTTGCATTTTTATCTCATACAACATCCTGCCTAATTTGCATTAAAATCTAAGCTACACAACGCATCTATCTTTTCCCTATTGAGGTATTTATGCTTTTGCCTATTGCGGCCATTATTGCTGGCCTTATTTTATTGGTTTGGAGTGCCGATCGCTTTGTAGATGGTTCTGCTGCGACCGCACGCTATTTTGGTATGCCCTCACTGCTCATTGGAATTATCATTGTAGGCTTTGGAACATCAGCTCCAGAGATGGTAGTTTCAGCATTGGCGGCAACTGCGGGTAATCCTGGTATTGCTCTTGGCAACGCTTATGGATCAAATATTACTAATATAGGTCTTATTCTTGGCTTTACTGCCTTAATTAGCCCAATTGCTGTTTCTAGCCAAGTGGTACGTAAAGAATTACCTATTTTATTAGCTATTAGTGCCATGGCTGCCTGGCAAATCTATGATGGTGAGCTAACTCGCCTTGATGCCATTATCTTATTAGCTGTCTTTGCTTTGATTATGGGCACCACCATTTACCAAGAGCTCAAAAAGAAAAATCATGCCCCTCAAGATGCCCCAGATGCTCAAGATGCCAACGATGCCCAAGAGAGCAGCATGTCCTTGCCAAAAGCTATTATGTGGCTAGTATTAGGTTTAGTGCTCTTGATTGTTAGCTCTCGTATGTTGGTATGGGGCGCTGTAGAAATAGCTCATGCTTTAGGCATTAGTGATTTAATTATTGGACTGACCATTGTGGCCGTAGGAACTTCACTACCTGAGCTGGCCTCATCAATCATTGCCGCGATTAAAAATGAGCATGATATTGCGCTGGGTAATATTATTGGCTCCAATCTTTTTAATACCTTAGCTGTGGTAGGTATTGCAGGCTCTATTGCACCAATGGAAGTGTCTTTTGAGGTATTAACTAGGGATATGACTGTAATGTGCGCTTTAACTGTGGCCCTATTAATCTTTGCCTTAGGCAAAAAGGGTAAAGCTCGCATTAATCGCTTTGAAGGTGCACTGCTGGTACTTAGCTATATTGCCTACACTGTATATTTAATAAGCACAGCCTTCTTTGCCACTAGCCATTAGAAAATAATGGCTTGCTCAGATATAAAAAAACCACCAGGTGTTAACTTGGTGGTTTTTTGTTGGCATAGCATCCAATGCCACTAAATTAAGAGAACTTTAGTAGCTACTCTAGATCCCATGCCTAATGAGAGTCTAAAGAAATTATGAGAAATTCTGTTCTTATTAACGGTTTAATAAGTTTAAAGCTACTTGTGGACGCTGGTTAGCCTGAGTAAGAATAGTTGCAGTTGCCTGCTGAATAATGTTCTGCTGAGTTAAGTTAGCAGTCTCTTCAGCAAAGTCAGTATCACGGATAGTAGCACGTGAAGAGGCAACATTTTCCTTAATAGAATCTTGGTTACGTACAGTAGCCTCAAAACGGTTTTGTAAAGCACCAAGCTCAGCACGCTTGCGGTTAATGGCGTTAATCATGCCATCAATACCAGCTAAAGTATGTTCTGCTTCTTTAGCAGTAGAAATCTTAATGCCTGGTTGTCCAGCATTGTTCTTAAAGAGCTCGGAATACTTTAACTTTTCATTTTGACCAATCTGACCATCACCATCAACATCATATTCAAACTCATCACTGCCAGAATACTTGGCAGCTAAAGCAGCGATGCCAGTTACGTCCATGGCTTGAGTAAGGTCAATCTTTACGATAGAAGATGGATCGGCACCTAATTGGAAGGTGGAGATACCAGCACGGCCATTGAGCACATCAGCACCAGCAAAGGTGGTGTCCTCAGCGATACGCTGGATTTCATCAGCTAAAGCATTAACCTCTACTTGTAAGGCCTTGCGGTCTTGCTCGGTATTGGTACCGTTAGCGGATTGAACAGCTAAAGTACGAATACGCTGGAGCATATTGGTTACTTCGTCCAATGCGCCTTCAATGGTTTGGCAGAAAGCTAAAGCATCCTGAGTATTACGATTGCCTTGGGTTAAGCCGTCTAACTGGGTAGTAAGATTGTTGGCTACCTGAATACCTGCTGCATCATCCTTTGCCTTATTAATACGAAGGCCAGAGGATAATCTTTGGTAAGAAACGTCTAAAGAGTCATTAGCACGTTGAGCAGCACGTTGAGCATACAAAGATGAAATATTGGTATTAATAAATAAAGCCATTTCTTTAAACTCCATTTTGTTTCATCGCTTTAAAGCGATGAGCCCATGAGAACTATGTTTTCTCTCTCTCTCTTTATTAGACCGAAGTCTAATAATCTCTTTAATTTCTCTTAATTCATGGGCGTATTTATCGCAATTTTGAATAAGCGGCAAGATTTGTTATCTTGATTCGCTTACCTTAAGTTATGCACTCTTTGTGCCAACACTAAAAACACAAGCAAATGGCTTAAATAAGGGCTTTATTGTTTATTCTAATCTTATGTTTGCTTTCTTAATTTGCTATTGCGGCAAAGATATTTATCCTGAGATTGAGTGGGCTTTAGTCTTTATTCCTAGCTTAAATAAGCTTAACTTGCTAAAATTGCCAGTATTGTTTTTAACTTGAGGATGATATGGCTCAATTCATTTTTACTATGAATCGTGTGGGCAAAGTTGTGCCCCCTAAGAGACAGATCTTAAATAACATTTCTTTGTCTTTCTTTCCTGGTGCCAAAATTGGTGTTTTAGGTCTTAATGGTGCTGGTAAATCCACTTTAATTAAGATCATGGCTGGTGTTGACCAAGATTATGAGGGTGAGGCCCGTCCACAACCTGGTATTAAGATTGGCTATCTACCTCAAGAGCCAAAGCTCGACCCAGAAAAGACTGTAAAGGAAGTCATTCAAGAGGCTTTCGGTGAGGTTAATGATGCCTTAGTTCGTTTAGACGAGGTATATGCTGCCTACGCTGACGAAAATGCTGACTTTGACGCATTAGCTAAAGAGCAAGCTAAGCTTGAGGCTATTATTCAGGCTCATGATGGCCACAATTTAGACAGCCAGATTGATAGAGCTGCTGATGCTTTACGTCTACCAAACTTTGATCGCCAAATTAAGGTGTTATCAGGTGGTGAGCGTCGTCGTGTTGCTTTATGCCGTTTATTATTAGAGCGTCCTGATATGCTCTTATTAGACGAGCCTACCAACCACTTAGACGCTGAATCTGTTGACTGGTTAGAGCAATTCTTACATCAATATCCAGGTACTGTAGTTGCTGTAACCCACGATCGTTACTTCCTTGATAACGTAGCAGGCTGGATCTTAGAGTTAGACCGTGGTGAGGGTATTCCTTGGCAAGGTAACTACTCAAGCTGGCTTGAGCAAAAAGACCAACGTCTACAAATTGAAGAAAACACTGAAAGCGCACGCCGCCGCTCTATTGAGCGTGAGCTTGAGTGGGTTCGTCAAGGCGCTCGTGGCCGTCAGGCTAAGTCCAAGGCCCGTTTAAGCCGCTTTGAGGAGCTTTCTTCTGTAGAGTACCAACGTCGTAACGAAACCAACGAGTTGTACATTCCACCTGGGCCACGTTTAGGTGATTCAGTATTAGAGGTTAAGAACCTTTGTAAGTCCTATGACGATCAGGTATTAATCGATAATCTCTCTTTCACCTTACCAAAGGGTTCTATCGTTGGTATTATCGGCCCTAACGGCGCTGGTAAGTCCACCTTATTCCGCATGATTACTGGTATTGAGAAGCCAGATTCAGGTGAGATTAAGTTAGGCGATACTGTAGTAACTGCTTATGTAGAGCAGTTCCGTGATGAAATGAATGACGACAATACTGTATTCGAGGAAATTTCACACGGCCAGGATATCTTAAGAATCGGTACTTACGAGATCCCATCTCGTGCTTATATTGGTCGCTTCAACTTTAAGAGCACCGATCAGCAAAAGCGTGTAGGTGATTTATCTGGTGGTGAGCGTGGTCGTTTACAATTAGCTAAGTTACTCCAAGTTGGTGGTAACTTATTATTGTTAGACGAGCCTACTAACGATCTTGATGTTGAAACCTTACGTGCTCTTGAGAATGCCTTATTAGAGTTCCCAGGCTCTGCTATGGTTATTTCCCACGATCGCTGGTTCTTAGATCGTATTGCTACCCACATCTTAGACTACGGTGATGAGGGTCAAGTACGCTTCTTTGAGGGCAACTATACTGAGTATGAGGCCTGGAAGAAGAAAGAATTAGGTGAGGAAGCTCAACCACATCGTCTCAAGTTCAAGAAAGTTTCTAAGTAATAGTTAGAACCATCTAAACTTCATTAAAAAAGCGCCCTCCTAATTAAAGGAGCGGCGCTTTTTTTAGCATCAAAACATTATCGGCCTAAGGTTAAATGTTTGACCAGGTAATGCCCTGGTGGTTTTAATGCTTGCTTTTCAATACCATAGCCAGCTTTTTGGGCTGAGCGTAAAGCCTTAATATCGTTCATATCAGATACTGTAGAAAGGGCATTTAAATTGCCAAAGTCATAAGTCCTAATAGAATAGCGACGTAATGCAGTTGCAATACCCTTACCCTGTAAACTTGGATGAACCCCCACATAAAGGCCATGTAAGATATGTTGCTCAATTTCGCCTTCATTGAGCATGAAACACTCATATCCTACTACTTTACCTTCTTTATCCAGTACCACTGAAACCAGCTCTGGAGATCTAAAGCGATAAAGCCATACTAGCCAATTAAGCATAGGCACACGAAATAGCTGTGAGTGTAAAATTTGGATTTCTTTTAAGTATTTAACTTTGCCAGTGGCAAAAGTATATTCTCCAAATTGCTCGGTTTCGTGATGGCGCATAATATGACGAGCATATCGCTGATTCATTTTCCATAGCTGAATGTTATGGCTAAAATGATGTAGTTCCATGACTTTCCTTATTACTTACAATCCTTCTACAATAGTTACCCATAAGCGCCATGCTAAAAGTTTAAAAAACTATTGCTTACCTGTAAGAGCATGTGTTTTTTCAAAAAAGCACTTATCACTATTAAAAATACCCAATTGCGCCTCTAAGCTCAATACAAAAAGCACCTCATAAGGGCGACAATAAAATTCAGTTTGATCTCTTGATCTAAGCCAAGCTTGTAATTATCTACTTTATATCCTATTTCTAGATGCTGAGTAAAATATATTAACTATTATGTAGTTTTGTGATGCAGGGCAAAGCTTAGCTACCAATATTTTAGAGTTTGGCGGTAGCCAAACAAAAGGCCCCACCATAATTACTTATAGTGAGGCCTATTAATTAAAAATTAGAAATTTTTAGTAAAGAGTAAAGAGGTTATGTAAAGACTCAATTGGCTTGTGACCACGAGACTCTAAGAAGTCTAATACCTTCATAGGGCTAGTATTGATTACCTTATCATAACGGATACCAGCCTCTTCAATAACCTGCTCTGCCTCCTTAAAGTTACCTAAGAAGTAGCAAACATGAGCATCTGAGCCTAAAGCAATAATATTACCTACCTCATTAGCCATCTTAGCTACCTTGACGCAATTGTCATGGCTACCAAAACGAGTATTAATACCAGAAGAGGAATTAAGCTCGATTGCTACATTATGTTCCTTAGCACATTCGCAAACAGCACGAATATCTACAGGATACTTAGGATTTCCTAGGTGAGTAATGATATCTACTTTACCTGAGGCAATAACTTTCTTAACAATTTCAGTGTGCTCTGCCTCAGTAGTAGGATCTAAACTTGGATGGAAACCAGCTAGCACAATATCGAGACGATCAAGAATGTAGTCTTCAAGATCAATAGTGCCATCAGCACGTAAATTAGCCTCTACGCCACGTAAAATAGCAATATTATCTACTACATGAGGGATAACACGTAAGTTGCCAAAATGCCATGGATGAGGAGCGTCAGGAACATCAGGGCCATGATCTGTGGTGGCAAACATAGCAATGCCATTTTTCTGGGCTTGTAAAACATAATCGTTGATAGTGCTGTAGGCATGATCGCTTGCAACAGTATGGGTGTGAAGATCTACCAAGAAACGCATTTTCATCTCCTCGTCAATTGATGGCTAATAGTTAGCTTGTTGCCTGACATGCAACCACTAAATTCTTATCGATTAAGATTAATATTTTAGAGCTTATTATCTTTACTTGCTAGTTTGTAAAGTAGAGCTCTTTACTCAACAATTGGTTGCCAGTTTGGTGTCTCATAAGCGGCAAAACACATCTTTAGTTGCTCTAGCGATGTAGTTGAAGTTCTTAAATTGTCAGTAGGCAACTCATCAAGGCTAAAGAAACGTCGCTGCGAAGTTTCAATATTATCCACAAAATGACCAGGGCCTGCCTTACATAAGACAAAGGCCTTGAGACAACCTGCTAAATTTTCAGGATCATTGTGTTTGTTTTTATCTAAGATAGCAATAAGCTTAACTGGGCAGACCTCCATACATGCCTCTTCACGAATTTCTTTAATCGTGTTTTGCATAATAGTGAGGTTTTCATCGCACCATCCGCCAGGTAAACTCCATTTTCCAGATAGTTTTTCTTTAACAAGCAAGATCTGACCTTGCTCATTAAAAACTGCGCCACGAGTATCAAGCTGCGGAGTCTTATAGCCCTCAGTACACCAATTACTTTTAATGACCTCTGCCTTTTCATCAACATATAAAGCCGCCATTTGAGAGGCAATTTCCCCTAGGCGCTCATAGCGCTCTTTGTCAAAACGATCCTTTACATAAGTTAGACCGATTTGTCCTATGGCATTAATTTCACGTGCCCAATTATGAAGTTGACGTGCAAGAGAGTGATCATCCTCTTTGGCGCTTAAGACACTAAGAATTTCCCATACATTCTTAAAATAATGGGCGCACTTAAGAAAATCTGCACCTCGGTAATCCCATACCGCTAAACCAAAATCAACGCCCGCACTATTAGCACACTGCAAATCGGTATGTGCATCACCAATAAAGAGAATTTCCTCTCTTTTAGCTCCTGTTTGCTCCATATAAAGCAAAATGGAGTCAGGGGCAGGCTTTGGTCTTTTTACATCGTTAGCACAAATAGCTCGTTCAATATAAGGACTAAGAGGCTCAGGAATATGGCCCCCCAATGGGCCGCCCATCGGCATACCTCTGGTTCTAGAGGTTACTACAGCCAAGTGATAGCCCTGCTCTTTTAAAATTGATAATAGTGGAATAACGCCATCATACAAGCGACACATATGGCTCTTGGTATGAACAAGTTCAATCCACTCTTTTAAAATCATTTGGCCCTTGTCTTGCGGCACACCCAAAATTTTTAAGCACTCTACCCCTGGCAGACCAAAGATATCAGCAAAATCATTTAAGCCACGGCCATGATTAGGTACATAGCGATCTAAAAGCTCAATTAAGCTTGAGATATTAGCTTCATAGGTATCTACTAAAGTGCCATCAACATCAAAAAGGATATGCTTATACTTGCTCATACAAACTAAACTCCCAAGACCAAATTCTTAACTATCTTAGTCCTATCATTGCGTGTATGGTAATTATTATACTTAGCAAACCTATCTTATTACCCTATTGCACCAGTGCAAATAGCCCTTGTTTTAAACTTTGTGAGCTCCCGCTCATAGAGTAAAAGATCTATATGCCACTTTACTACCACTTCGTTAAATCTAAGTATCACTCCCAACGCCCGCCCAGCACATCAGCACATCAGCACATCAGCGCTACCAATTAAGCCCCCGCAAGGCAAGGCAAACCAAGCCACAGCCAACCACAGCAAGCCCCAATAAAGCAAAGGCAAACCACCCCAAGACAAGTGAAGTTAATACCAAACCACCCAAGCAATTCACCATATCAGTAAAGAAGAAAGGAATTAAGGAATGACTAAGGAAGGCACTCAGGCTGACAGGCCATCTATCTTACTGGCTAGACGGAAGGAAGATAAAGGGGCTATCTGTATGGATGGCAAGGCCCAGCCTGGCCAGGCAAGAACAGGATGGGCTGGGCTGGGCAAGAGGGAGAGGCTTGCACATGGAAGGTGTCAGGAGGTACTAATTAAGGCTCTAGTACGTCTAATACTGTAACTACATGGTCAGTTACTTTAAATTTAATGTTGTAGCCCATAAGCAACGCAAAATAAGGCTTATCATCTTCGTTGCCTTTATAGGCAGGACGAGGGTCTTGGGCTAGTATTTGCTCTAGTAAAGCCTGGTCTAATTTTAAGCTTGCGATTTTTTGTAAGGCCAAGTTATCAAAAGCTACCTCTTTTAAGGCAGGAGGAGCAGAGGCAAAGCCACCTTGTGCGTCACTAATAGCATCTACAAAAGGAATATAAGGCTTAATATCCAAAATTGGAGTGCCATCGACCATATCTGCCCCTAGGACATGTAGCACTGTTTTACCATTATGATTTTCTATGCGCTCAAGTTTAAGCACTGATAAGCCCAATCTGCTAGGTCTAAAGGGAGAGCGAGAGGCAAATACACCTACCTTTTGATTACCTCCTAAGCGTGGAGGTCTAATCATAGGCCTAAATTTATCTACCTCAACCTTGTCAAAAACAAAGATCACATGAATATGGCTAAAGCCCTCAAGACCAATAAAAGCTTGAGGATCGCTATAAGGAGGAACAAGCTCAATCTGACAATGAGCACTTGAGGCCAAACCAGGCTGACGTGGAACAGCAAACTTTTGCCCATAAGGAGTTCTAATAAAACCAATAGGTTCAATATTAAAAGTGCTCATAAGTCATTTTCCAAAATTAAGACAACTTGAAACAAAAAAAGAGCGTAAGAGCTATATTTTACTAGCCATTACGCCCTATTAATAATCATAGTTTTAACGTATTTGAGTTGGTGAGGCTATAAGCACGCTTATAAGCCGATAACCACACCATGAGGCTCACCCCACAATTGAATTATTGCCACTATCTTATTGTGGATGGCACTCACCTTATAAATTAATCAAGCTGAATCTTATACATGCGATTTCTGCGCTGTAATTGCTTGGACTCACGCACCTCTGGAGTTTTTTGAACCTGAGCTGGCATAATATCAGTCATGTTCTCAATGCCGCTATCATCAATCTTAAAGGTCTTAATCTCTTGAGACTCAACAGCTGCCTTGTCATTATTTACAGGAATAGTGCTGGTCTTTGCTACCTCATGAGCAGCAGGGACTGCTGGGGCAGCTGCTGGAGCAGGTGCGGCAGCGACGGCTGGCTCTGTTGGGGCAACTACAGGGGCGACCAGTGGGGTTGCCTTAGCAGCGTCATCTGATGGATTGGCTTGCTGAGCCTTATCGAAGCTTTGTGGTTTCTTCTTGGTGCTTGCTTGAGCTTGCAGATTCTTAGCATTTTGATTTGGCTTGCCATTATCTACCACAAAAGCTTCGGCATAACAGGTTACAGATACATGACAAGACTGGGTACGCTCTAATCTAATGCACTTATTAAAGACAATACCATTACCACCCATATCAGCAGTTTGAATAAGAGCATCTAAACGAGCCTCAGTATCTCTAGCCACAAAGTCATCAGGCTTCTCTTGGCATGCTAGACCTACTACTAAACCTAAAGAGTGGTAGCGCTGATCTAAAATACTCTTCTTATCGTAAACTTCTACAGAAGATGGCTTGAAGTACTCCTCAAAGTTACTTGGAGAAACATTAGTTTCAACAGCTACATTCTGACAAGCACTGATTAATAATGTTGTGCCCACAGAGGCAGCAAGCAATAAAGAGCTCTTCATAAAAAAAATCCTTGGATTAAAACTTGCGCTTAAGCTGACCACAAGCAGCTTTAGGAAAATTAACTTGGTGCGCACTATCATACAAAAATTTAACTAATCTTAAAATCAAATTTTTGTGTAAAAAGTGCATTTTCTTAGGCTTTGTACCCTTATTAGAGACCCAAAACTAGAAATTAGTTCCAGAAAATTACTAGAGCATCATTCTAGCTCATACTCTTTGAGTGGGGCTTTAGTCTAAGCTCTAGCTCCCCTCCAATATGGCCATAGCACCATGGGATAAGCTCATTTAGCCCTACTTGAGATAATCGGCCCTAGTGGGCTTTGCCCTGCAAAGCCATGCCAAGCCATGCCTTGCAAGTCATGGCAGGGCAGGGCAGGCGGTGCGACGCAGAGCGGAGCACTACAGTGCAGTGCAGTGCTATGCACGGCAGTGCAGAGCATGGCACTATTTTGTAGCTAGTAAGGGGGCAAGAGGGGCGTGGTGTGGTGCATTACGATGGTTTTGGTGCTGTAGAAAAATGAGAGATAGCACTCAAATTAATAAGTAAAAGCTCTTTATTGACTTAATATTTGCAAAAGTGAGCCTTGCATCATAATTAATCTAGTCTTTTTTTCGTATGCTTAGACATGGTTTTTTGAAAAAAAGCTTTAGCTTCCATAGTTAAAGATTTGATTGTACTTTAGGCAACCAAGCAAACATAGGAAAAAGATTTTTGTACTAGCCTATATTTACCTTGTACTTAACTCTTTTTAACTTAAATTTTTAGCACATTAGTTATCTTTAACCATGCCTGTACTACACAAGCAATGACAGTTAGTGCAAATAATGCTTTGCTAAAATTCGCTTGGATCTTGGCTGTCCTAATTAATATGAGGTGAAACAATATGTCAGGCGTAATGGCAATGATTCTTGCAGGTGGCGAAGGTACTCGTTTAATGCCACTGACCAAGTCTCGTTCTAAACCATCAGTACCATTTGGTGGCAGTTATAGATTAATTGACTTTGTGCTTAACAACTTTGTTAACTCAGGTATTTTACGTCTCTTTGTAATTACTCAATATAAGTCTCAATCTCTTTATATGCACTTGAAGAATGGTTGGACAGTATCAGGTATTCCAGGATGCTTTATTGATCCTATTCCTGCTCAAATGCGTACTGGTAAAGAGTGGTATCAAGGCACTGCAGACGCTATCTACCAAAACCTCACCTTTATTGAAGACCAATATCCAGACGATGTTTGTGTGTTTGGCTCTGATCACATCTACAAGATGGATATCCGCCAGATGCTCCAATACCACCACGCTAATAAGGCTGACTTAACGGTAGCTGCTATTAGACTACCATCTAAAGACTGCGCTAAGAACTTTGGTGTCATTGAAGTTGACCAAAATGGCCGTATGATTGGCTTTGAGGAAAAGCCAGAATTTCCAAAAGAAATTCCTGGAGACCCAGGCTATTCATTAGTGTCTATGGGTAATTACATTTTCAAGACCGATATCTTGTCTCATGAATTACGTGTAGACGCTGAGGATAGTAAGTCCTCTCATGATTTTGGTAAGGACATTATTCCAAAGCTTTTCCCTCGTGGTAATGTTTTTGTTTACAACCTCTCTAATAATGTCATTGATGGAGAGCCTAAAGAGGTTTACTGGCGAGATGTAGGAAGCGTTGATGCTTACTGGGATGCTCACATGGATCTATTGAAGGATAATGCACCATTTAGCTTAATGAACGTTAAGTGGGCGCTGCACACCTTCTACCCACCACTTCCACCAGCACACTTCTCCGATACAGCCCACAACCAATCTATGGTTTCACAATCCATGATTTCAGCAGGCTGCAATATTGAGGGTGCTCATATCAATAAGAGCGTTCTAGGCTTCCGTTGCTCAGTACTCGATGGTGCTGTTGTTGAAGAATCTGTATTTATTGGTGATGTAAAGATTGGCGCTAATTGTAAGATCCGTCGTGCCATTATTGACCGTGATGTAGAGCTTGCCCCAGGCTTTACCTTAGGCTACGACGCAGAGGCTGATAAGAAGCTAATTACCTCTGATGATCCTAATGGCCCACGCATTTCATCAAATGGCATTATTGTTATTCCAAAGGGTATGAAACTAGGTTTCTAATAAGCTCTAACTTTTATTAAATTTTAAAAAAAAGAGGCCTCCATTAGTAATGGTCGCCTCTTTTTATCATAAATTAGCGAGAATACCCCCGCCT
>Cam_p2__coassemble_1311_pt1 | contig 21615 bp, 14 predicted proteins | sample Cam_p2__metabat2_low_PE_034 | metagenome-assembled genome bin Cam_p2
TAGGGCAAACTCATGAAATGATAGAGATCACACTTTAAAAGTATGTTGCACCAATATTGTGCTTGATGTTTTGTTTATAGAAGACATAAGTCTATACCAAATATAATTTGGAAATCTTAAAAAAATAATAAGGACTTATGTCAAATGAATTTTATACCAAAAGCTGGATTAAGTGCACTGTTTAATAATAATTCTAACGAGCAACCTAAAGATCAAGATTGCTCTAGTCAGGAGCTTTCCTTTATTAAAGATGAGACTGTTGATAATGACCGCATCTTAATTCAAGAAATTGAAAGAGAGGCTAAAGAGGCAGCTACTATCAAGACTATTGAGTTCTGTCCTCGTATACTTGCGACTGTTCAATGTGTATTTAGTGCTTTTCATAAAGAGCTATCTAAAGATGACAACCGTCAACATTCAAAAGTTTTGTACCCAGTACCTACAGTTTTAACTATAGCTATGATTGCACGCTTGTGTGGCTATCTTAATGCTACCGATATAGCGTTGTTTTATAACAACTTTCATTCAATGTTATCTCTATTTGTATGTGGCATGCCCCCATCAGAGCACCTAATTAGCTCTGCCACTGTTTCAAGAATTTTAAGTTTAATTCCTAGTGAAAAATATGAGGACTTATTTAACAAATACTTTGGCTCAAGACTTGGTCATAAGAAGTTTAAAAGAGAGCTTAACAAGCTTAGAATCATAACTTTTGATGGGCAAGAAAATCGTGCAGGATATGTTAAAGGAAGTCCTAATAGAAGAAAGAAAGGCAATCACATAGTGTCTTGTGTTGATGGAGCAACAGGGCTCGTTTTGAAGTTTATTAATGTTTCTAAAAAGAATCAGGAAGTTAAAGCTTTCTTAGAAATGCTAGCTGAAATACCAGATGCATCAGGAATGCTTTTTACCTGTGATGCTTTAAACTCAAGAAAGAGTTTGCTTGCCGAGGTTTTAAAGAAGAATGGCAATTGTGGCCTTAAAATTAAAGGCAACAGCATCCTAACTCGTGAGGTAAAAGCACTGTTTACTACTGAGGATCTGCCTATTTATGCGGAGGAAACATTAGTTGTGCAATCTGGCGGCAAAATAGCAGAACATAAACTGGAGGTTGTTAAAATTACTGAGGATAACATACCTGAAGTTAAGAATTGGCCAGGCCTAAAAACAGCTGTTAAAGTTACAACTAATAGGCATAAGGTAATTGCAGGTAAGGTTGTTAAATCAACATGTCGTGAGTATTTTATGGTGTTTACAATTGATGATATTGAGGCAATTAAAGACACTATACTTCAATCTTGGACTTGCGAGACAATGCACTATACAAACGATATGGTGTTTTTAAGTGATAAATTGGCCATCACTAATAAGAAGCATATTGCTGGTCAGAACGCTTTAAATAAAGCAGCCTATAACGTACTTAAAGTACAAATAAATAGTAATGAGTCAGGTAAAAAATGCTCATTTAAAGAGCTAATTCTCAGAAATTCTGCTGATCCAAAACAGGCCTTGAAAGACTTATATGATTACATTGTTAAGGAACTGGGATTCAAAGTTAGTCAAATTCTGCCATGCAAAGAATTTGGTATTTCTAAGCTAATAAAGGGCTATTAACATGAAATGCAAGTTTTGTCTAGATTCATTTTTTTAATTTTGTGACAAGGGTAGACTCATGAAATTGCCCTAAGCTTTTAGTAGTAGTTGGTTGTGAACTTGATAGATATAGCATTTGTCAGCTAATTCATATTAAGTTTTTTAAAGCTTACAAATTTATGCACGAACAGATTCTCATTAATTATTCATTGATAGCCCATTTAGGTGCCCCAGAGGCTAAACACAACATATCAAGCAAGCAATCAATCAAGTAATAAAGCAATCAAGCAATAAAGTACGTCATACCCTAAACAGTCACACATCTGTGCTCAGCTAAGCTACAGCTTAGCAGAGCTCCGCTGCGCTGAGCTTCGCAGCGCATAGCTCCGCTGCGCTCAAATTGGCGCAACTGCGCTGCGCTCCACCACATGCTAAAGCTCACAATACCATAGAAGCTTAAGCCAAGATAAAGAGCAAAAGATTGAGTCCTAATACCAAATACAGCTTAGAACAGGAGCTTGGGCAAAGCATAAACAAGTTCATACTAGCAGTACACTCATTGCAAGTAGTGTCATGCTGTTAAGGGTGATGGCTATGGGTAACTTCAAAGTGAGCTTATCAAGGCGATAACTTAATCTGATGACCTGCAAAATAAGAGTATTTGTCGGTAAAGAAAGGTGATGGTTATGCTCTTTTGGGGCAACTTACACCTTGTATGTAAATTTTTTCTTGTTTACTGACATTTGTACCATTTTTAAAGGTATTTCTGATAACTATATTGCTATAATCACGGGCACTTACAAAATAAACTTGTTTAAAAGCTTATTTATAAGCTCTTTTATTAATTGACCATATAGGCTCAAATAGAATTTACCTGCTTTGAAAAGTTTACTTAAGCTACGCTTAAAGCTAAGAATAGAGTAGAGTAACTAAGCTCACGATGATGAGGCAAATTCTATTTGAGTCCCTATGGACATGATTAAAGCTGTCTAGCTCGACTAAATGAAAGACATTAGCTAGTGCAGCTTATTTTTTTAGTATTAGGTTTTTTCTATGCGCATTAAATTTTCTCGTACTTATTTAGCTCTTGTTTTAGCTTTAGGTTGCACCTCTAGTGCATTAGCTAACAACTATTTTTTAAAGCTAGACACTCAGCTAACTAATGAGGCTGATATCAAGGGTACTAATAGCAATGTGCAAAACTCTAGTTTCGGCTTTATTTTGGGCGGCTCTTACAACGACATTGATTATTCAGTAGAGTATAAGCGCTCTGAGTATGACTTTTCTGGTTCTTATGAGCCATTTGATGCTTTAAATAAGATTGCTTTTGATTTTAGCCAGGATTTATCTTTAAGCTCCCATCTTCAGCTTTACTATGGCCTTAATTTAGGTGCATTATTTGAGAGCTCTTTAGCTTTATCAGACAGCTACTCTATCAGCCCTCGTGCAGCTTTAGGCTGGAATTTCTATCGCAATATGACAGCTTATTTAGGTGCTTATGCCAACTTAAATGCTGCCGATAATGTGTTCTTACCTATTGTTGGTTTAAAGATTGGTAATAATAGTGATATGGGTTGGACTGGCTCTATTGCTTATCCTGAGACCAAGTTGCAATATCGCTTTAACCGCTCTTTATCTGCTGATATCATCTATTTAACTGTACGTGATACTTATTACATCGACTCTTCCTATGGCGATGCTTATTTTAGAGAGGAGTCACAAGGTGCAAGCATTGGCGCTACTTACAACTTCACTCCTAAGATGCATTTATCAGGTGGTGTCTTTGGCTATTTTGACCGTGAGCTCAAGTTCTACAATGGCTCAGGTGATGAAATCGGCACTTTAGATGTTGATAACAATGTAGGCGCATACGCTCGCTTTACTTTTGCTTTCTAATTTCAAGTTTAAAACCATTGACTCTAATACATAATCAGGCACTGATAATTTCCTATGCACTATCTTTGTCTGATGATTATTAGAGTTTGCATACAGACGCTAATGCCGCTCTTCTGCACAAAGAGCGGCATTTTTTCACCTTCACTACCAAACTCCTCCAAAGCCATTCTTAGCACAAATACAAAAAAAACAACACACTAAAGCTCTCAGAGCAAAGTATTTGTTTCTCAGTTTGTAATTCCCCTCTTACAAGCTTGCAAGCCTGCCGCTTGCTAACCTGCCACTTGCTGCTTGCGCCCTTGCCAGACTCACCTTGTGCTCTTGCCTGTCTTACGTTTACTCTTTTGGTATCCTGCCCTTGCTCTCGTAGATTGCATCATTAATCTTAAATCTTAGTTTTCATAATATAGGCTATACGCCCATGGTTTATACGTATCTTGCTTGGACACGCTAGGTCATACTGCTACTGCTACTGTTACTACTACTAAAAGCTATTTATGGCAGGCTCTTTGCCGTAAATAGTGTCGGTAAAGTCTGCGTTTTAATTTGCAAAAGGCGCTTTTTAATAGTAGTAGGGCCATTAAATATGGGGTGTTTAAGCTATTGATGCTAGCATGATACACTTGCTTAAGCTTTAGTTTAGAGCATGAGGCTGCGCCGCACAGCGCTGCGCTGCACAGCGCTGCTTAGCAGGCGGTGGATCTGTGCCTTGCTGCTGTGCCAAGCTGCTGCTGCGTCGAGTGGTAGGGGATGAGCTGAACAGGGCGGTGGTGCTAGGCAAAAGTTTAGTTTAGTGTGATAGGGAGTTTGAAGTCTTATATGAGTAAGTATAAGCATATATTGTTAGATGTTGACGGGACTTTGATTGATACTTATCAGGCCAATGTGTCCAGTCTCAAAGAGATACTTGAGCGTTATAGCGGCAAGCAACAGATCGAGTGCCAACACTATTTTAAGCATCCAAATGATATCTTAGCTTTGCTCCAGGGATAAAAGAGCTTGTAAATAATAATAAAAAATGCCGCATTATTAGCGGCATTTTCATGAGCTCAACTTGGGTATGTGTTAGCTTAATTGAGCTTAATTTTGATTAATCTTGACAGATTAGGCATCCATTGGAGCGCCTTCAATCTCTTTCTTACCAAACTTTAAGAAAGCAAGTAAGATAGCAACAGCACCAACTAAGCCAATGATCTGGGAGATAAAGATATCCATACCGAAGCCCATGTTTGGCTCATAGAGGATGTATGTGATACATGCTGCGGTGATGAATACACCAGGGAGTGTACATACCCAGTGGAACTTATCACGACGGTATAAGTAAGCAGCAGCAGTCCAAAGCATAATGGCAGCTAAGGTCTGGTTGGACCAACCGAAGTATCTCCAAATGATGTTAAAGTCAATGAAGGATAAGGCAACGCCAAGAGCAAATACTGGAAGAGCAATGTATAAGCGCTTTAACTTATTAGTCTGATCGAGGTTAAATACTTCAGCAATAGTTAAACGAGCAGCACGGAAAGCAGTGTCACCAGAGGTAATTGGTAATACGATAACACCTAAGATAGCTAATAAGCCACCAAAGCCGCCCATAAGAGCGCGTGAAGAATCGTAAACAACAGCAGAGGCAGTGCCAGCATTAATAGTGGAGTTTAAGGTCTCTGGATCTTGGTAGAAGGTCATACCAACGGTACACCATACTAAGCCAATGAAGCCCTCAGCAATCATACCACCGTAGAATACCATGCGGCCTTCGTTCTCGTTTTCAATACAACGAGCCATTAAAGGAGACTGGGTAGCATGGAAGCCTGATAATGCACCACAAGCAATAGTGATGAACATAAGAGGCCATAATGGTAAATCCTGTGGATGAGGGTTTACGCCCCACTCTGCCCAAGAATAGAACTGCTCAGGCATCTTAATGAACATAGCAGCAGTAATACCAACAGCCATGATAATTAAGAGTGCGCCGAAGATTGGGTAGATACGACCGATTAGCTTATCAATTGGTACTAAAGTAGCAATGAAGTAGTAAATAAAGATTACAGCTAACCAGAAGAAGAAGTCTAATGATTCAGGATTGAGCTTTGCCAAGAGGTTAGCAGGAGCAGTAGCGAATACAACACCTACTAAGAGCAATAGAATTACAGCAAAGGCACGCATAATCTGCTTGAAAATTTTACCTAAGTTGTAACCTACGATCTGAGGTACGTTAGCGCCTTGGTAACGAACAGAAAGCATACCGCCATAGTAGTCGTGTACAGCACCAGCAAAAATAGAACCAATAACGATCCAAATTAAAGCTTGAGGGCCATATAAAGCACCCATGATAGGGCCGAATACTGGACCTACGCCTGCAATATTAAGTAATTGAATTAACCAAAGCTTCCATTTAGGCATAGTAACGTAGTCTACGCCATCATATTTGGTAACAGCTGGGGTCTTGCGATTTGGGTCTGGAGCAAAGATTTTCTCAACAATCTTGCCGTAAATAAAGTAACCAACAATCAGGGCGATTGTTGCGATAATGAACCACATATACCTTGGCACTTGTGACTCCTTAATTAATCAACATCAACAAAAACACACAATCTTAGTCCTAGAGCAGAAAAAGACCCGAGAGAGCTAACCTTTAACCTAGTGCACAACAGCTGTGCTATATCAGGACTAGAGAACTGTAGGGCAATACAGCCAGCCAAATGTTTGCATATTCAAGAGCTCACGCCCAAGAAGTTTAAGTTGCGTAGTTCTAAACTTCCTTTACAAATCTGCAAGCGTTTGTCTGTATGTAAAGTGAGCTCATTTTAAACGCTAAGCTCTGTATAGCTAAATTTTTTCATTAAAAGTGGGCGCTAGCTCTCAACAAAAAAATAAATATTTGAGACAGATCGGATTTTAAGTTTTGCTAAGCTCTTTAATTAATAAGGCTTATGAATGGCCTTTTAACTAATTACAACATTACCTCAAGTAAGTGATAGAACATCTTTGGTGCAGAGCTCTCAACACGCACAATTTTGGTTTAAAAGCTTAAAGCATCTAAACTCCGTGCTCGTGCTCAAACCAAACTCTTAGCAAAAAACATCAAAGAAAATAAGCGCCAGGTGCTCTATCAGGTAGAGATTGTGGTGATTTCTGTACATTGCTGCATTAACAATGCAAAGGATTGCACTAAAGTATAGAGGCTATCTTTGTAAAAAGCTCTTTCTATCTAGTGTGGCATCTATAGTAGAGATCTTAAAGTAAGTTAAACAGGCTATTAATGGGGCGCTTCCATTTGATGCAAATAATGGTCAGGCTTTAAAAAAATGTTGAATTGCAGCTTGAGTAAGTGTAGACTAACTAACATTAAACGAATACATTTCGTCCTTTAAGTTGTCTTTAGCTAACTCAAGTTAGCTAAAACTTTAAAGAGATAGTTTGACTATCAAAGCAACTTTCATTTAGTTGTTAGAAGACAATGGCCTGACATATATTAAGTTTTAGCTTAAGTTTGTTCAGCTAAGAAGTTTTTAGAATTTAGTTTTGCCTTGCTTTTACAAAGCTGGTAAAAGTACAAGAATTTATTATGAGTAAGACATTAGACACTTTAACAGTTGGACAGTCAGGCACAGTAGTGGCTGTTAATGGTCACAACACATCTTTACGTCGTCGTTTATTAGATATGGGCCTTACCCCAAATACTCAGGTTGAAGTAATGCGCTTTGCTCCACTGGGCGATCCTATGGAGCTTAATGTTAGAGGTTATGCTTTAACTATACGCAAAGAAGACGCTAAATTAATTGAGATTGCCTAAGGATAGGAGCTATTCAAATGAGCAAGACCATTGCTTTAATTGGTAACCAAAACTGTGGCAAGACCACCTTGTTTAACTGCATTACTGGTTCTAATCAATATGTTGGCAACTGGCCAGGCGTTACTTTAGATAAAGTAACTGGCTTTGTGGCCTCTCATAATTATAAGGTTACTGACTTACCAGGTCTTTATTCTTTATCACCATATTCTCCAGAAGAGCGTGTATCTCGTGATTACTTATTAAGTGGTGACTACGATGTGATTGTAAACATTGTAGATGCTACCCACATAGAGCGCTCTTTATCTTTAACTTGTGAAATTCTTTCATTTAAGCGTCCTATGGTTATAGTGCTTAATATGATGGATTTAGCTCAAAAAGAGCAAACTTCAATTGATATTGATAAGCTTTCAAAAAGCTTTGGCGTTCCAGTAGTTGCTATTTCTGCTGCTAAAAAAGAGGGTATTGATGAGCTCTTTAAGGCTGTAGATCAAGCTTGTGTAGCTACTTGTTCTGTTCTTGATGAAAAGCTTGCTTCTGGTTTAAACAATGTAGCTAACTTAATCACTGATCATGAGTTTGAAGGTTCTCGTAACTTTATTGCCTTATCTTTACTACAGCATGACCACGCCTTTATGGATGAGTATGCTCATAACGAGAAGGTCTTAACTCAAGTTAATAAAGAAATTTTAGAGCTAGAAAAGGCATACTCTACTGATGTAGAGAGCTTGGCAGCACAGGAGCGTTATGCTTTTATCGATGGTGTAATTGCCAGGGCTGTTACTAAGGGTAAGGGTCGTAATAACAATCTTTCTAAGCGTATTGATGATATTGTTACTAATCGTTTCTTAGCTCTACCTATCTTTGCCTTTATTGTTTACATGGTTTACTTCTTAGCTGTAAGCACTATTGGTACTATGGGTACTGACTATGCTAATGATGTGCTCTTTGGAGAGTATGCTACTAATGGCGCTACCGCTTTATTAGAGAGTGTCAACGCTCCACAGTGGCTTTCAGGCTTAGTGGTCGATGGTATTATTGGCGGTGTGGGGGCTGTTTTAGGCTTCGTGCCTCAAATGATTGTGCTCTTTATGCTCTTATCATTGCTTGAGCAAAGTGGTTATATGACCCGTGTTGCTTTTGTGCTTGATCGCATCTTCCGTCATTTTGGTTTATCTGGTCTCTGCTTCATTCCTATGGTAGTAGCATCAGGTTGTGGTGTGCCAGCTATTATGGCAACTAACAACATTGATAATATCAATGAGAAGCGTATTACTATTATTACCACCACCTTTGTTCCTTGCTCTGCCAAGCTTCCAATCTTAGCTATGATTGCAGCTGCCTTCTTCCCAGAGTCTACTATTGTGGCTCCAGCAGTTTATTTCTTAGCTATTTTTGCTATTGGCTTTACTGCCTTTATCTTGAAAAAGGATGCTACCTTCAAAGAGGATGTTTCTCCTTTCGTATTAGAAATGCCTAATTACAATATGCCTAAGTTACGTAATGTTTTACGTTCAACTTATCAGCGCTGCCGCTCTTTTGTTATCAAGGCTGGTACTGTAATTTTTGCCACCGTAGTAGTAGTTTGGTTCTTATCAAACTTTAACTTTACCTCAGATGGCTTTGGCATGGTTGAGGTTAATAATTCTTTATTAGCTGTTATTGGTAGTGCTATTGCCTTTATCTTTATTCCTTTAGGCTTTGCTTCTTGGGAGGCTTCAGTATCAATTATTACTGGCTTATTAGCAAAGGAAAATGTAGTAGGTACTTTAGCTGTGCTCTTAGGTTTAGGTGAGGTTGCTGAGGATGATGCTTCTTTAAGTGCAGCTTTACATGGTGAGTTTACAACTTCAGCTGCTGCCATGTCTTTCTTAGCCTTTAACTTGTTCTCTACCCCATGTATTGCAGCTTTAGGTGCAATGAAGCGTCAGCTTAACAATACTCGCTTATTTACCTTTGCTGTAGTTTACATGTTAGCTTTCTCCTACTCCTTAGCTATGATTATTTATGCTTTAGGTGGTTTTATAGTAGGTGAAGTTCCTTTTGGAGCCACTACTGTGGTTGCTATCGTGCTCTTAGCTATTGGCATCTACTTAGTAGTTCGTCCAGAGCGCAAAGGCCCAAGCTTACATATCCCTGTAAAGCAAATCTAATTACCAATTAACTAGATTCAAGGCCAAGAATTGCTTTAAATTCTTGGCCATTTTTTTTGATATCTGCTGACCATGTTGTACAATTGATTCTTGTTTTTTTAGACTATCTTGGTCAGAATAGAAGAAATTTTTTTTCTGGAGTTAAATACACATGTTCAATATGGGCAACATGATGAAGCAGGCTCAAATGCTTCAAGAGCGTATGGCTAAAGTTCAAGAGGAAATTGCTACTCTTGAGTGCACTGGTGAGGCTGGTGCTGGTTTAGTTAAGGTTACTGTTAATGGCAAGCACGAAGTACGTCGTGTTTCTATTGACGATAGCTTACTAAGCGATGACAAGGAAATGCTTGAGGATTTAATTGCAGCTGCTTGCAATGATGCCAATCGTCGTGTAGAAGAGCAAAGCAAGGCTAAGATGGCCGAAGTAACTGCTGGTCTTCCATTACCACCAGGCATGAAGCTTCCTTTCTAAAGTATTGAGCTTTAGCAATATTATCTTGCTTACAAACCCAGTTTACTTGGTCTTTGACCTTGAGACTGGGTTTAATTATTTTAGCGCCGCCAAACTTGCACCTGATGCCAAGCTTGCGCTTGTCGTCAAGCTGCAAGCTTGCAGCTCCCAGCTTACCGCCAGATAGCAGCCGCTGGCCGTTGGACAGCAGCAAGCTTCCAGCTTGTATCTTCCACAGCTTGCAGCTGTTAGTTTTAGTCTTGAGGTGTTGCTCAAATTATTCGGTCGCTAATTATGGTTAAAAATAAAAGCTTAAAAGGGACTATACTATCGTGCCTGTGGTCATGGCAGCTAAGGGCAGGTCAGGGCTGCAACAATATTTCCCTGTTCATTAAAGCGCAATAGTCAGGACAAAAAGCTCTCTAGCTTATACTAAAATACATGTGCGATTCATCCTGAGCCTAGCATTAGTTTAGGTGAGGGTATTCTAGCTAAGGACTGATAAGAATATGTCATCTTCTGCTCAACTTGATAAATTAATTAGAGCTTTACAAGTTCAACCTGGAGTAGGTACCCGCTCTGCTACACGTATTGCCTATCATTTATTGGATAGAAGACGCTCAGATGCTATTGAGCTTGGACATGTCTTAATCGAAGCTATGAATAATATTAGACAATGTACCTGTTGTCGCAATTACTCTGACTCTGATTTATGTAAGATTTGTGCTAATCAAGAGCGTCATAACACTAGATCTCTATGCATTGTAGAAAGCCCTTCTGATGTTGAGGCTATTGAAAATAGTAATAACTTTTTTGGACTTTACTTTGTACTGCACGGACACTTATCTCCAATTGATGGCATTGGTGCTAAGGAATTAGGTCTACCATTATTAGACTCATTATTAGCCACCAATAAATTTGATGAAATTATCTTAGCTACTAATCCTACTATTGAGGGTGATGCTACTGCCTCTTTTATAGCCTCACTAGCCCAAAGACACAATATTAAGCACATTTCAAAGATTGCCTCAGGCGTACCTTTAGGAGGTGACTTAGACTCAGTAGATCAAAAGACTTTAGCTAGCTCATTCATGAACCGTCGCCCATTTTCCTAGGCACTAATTTTTCACATCAAGCAAGCACGTGTGTTTGCTTGCTTGATTGCCTAACAGCCCTCCACTTTCAATCAAGTACAGATACCTGCCGCAAGCCTCTGTCCGCTAGTCTCTTTCTGCCAGTCGCTTGATGCTGGCTGCTGGCAGCTATTACTGGATTTCAAAAGTTCGTCACCCCCTTAAAGGCTACTTAAAGCTAGTAAATTCGAGGTTTTGGTGCTTTAAAACAGGGGGCGAAACTTTTGAAAACTAGTACTAGCCTCTGGCCATCTTTAGCACCATCTAACAACTTACCCAAAATTCCACCCTGGCGCTAGGGCAGGTTAGCTTTCTACTTAACCTCCTAAAGGCCTAACCTTTTTGTCATCCTATATTTATTGCTCTTTGGCCAAGCTTATGGCTTGCTTATCAAGGGGGATAGCAGATGCTAAAGCCTGGGCCAAATATAGGTCATTCTTGGACTGTCATAATAGGCAAAGAGCGACTAACGACAGAGCAAGAGGCAAATATCAAGAAAGTAAGTAAGCATGCATGCAACAAGAGCTCTATTGGCGATAGCTTTTGCATGGCCAGAACATAATCTTAAGGCTGTAAAAGTAGGGGTAAAGTTTACATAAGGCAAAGCCTAAATAGGGGATAGGGCTTGGGGTTTAGTAGTGGATTTGCTAAAAAGTTTGCCTCTAGGACTTGAAATGTATTTTAGCTGACCCCATCTACAATACAGGTTGCAATAATATGTTGTTTAATTAAGGCTTCTGCTAGCTAATCGCGTGAGCACCTTGATAAAAAGCTCTACTGTAGTAACAAGGCTAACTTTAGATGCTCAGGACGATTAGCCAGCCTAGCAATTGTAGCCTAGCGCCAAACGCCTTGGAGTAATCCTTGGTGTTGAGACAAGATTAAGATAGGCCTGCACTTAAATTTCATGCAAGTGAAGTTTTAGGGGCGGCAGTTCTCTTCTGGAGTTTTATAAAATGTCAGCTACTGTACACGGTTTTCAAACTGAAGTTACCAAGCTTTTAAATTTATTGGCACACTCTTTATACTCCAATAAAGAAGTGTTCTTACGTGAGCTTATTTCTAACGCTTCTGATGCTATTGATAAGTTACACTTCTTATCTTTAACTAATCCTGATTTAATCAAGGATGATCCACAGTTTAAGATCCGTGTTCGTGCAGATAAAGATACCAATACTTTAACCATTCAAGATAATGGTTTAGGTATGACCTTAGCAGAGGCTAATGCTAATTTAGGTACTATTGCAAAGTCTGGTACTGAGGAATTTGTTAAGAACTTATCTGGTGATCAGGCTAAGGACTCTCAGCTTATTGGTCAGTTCGGTGTAGGCTTCTACTCCTCATTCATCGTAGCCGATCAAGTTACTGTTATTTCCCGCTCTGCTACTGCTAGCGCTGAAGAGGGTGTACGCTGGAGCTCTACTGGTAATGGTACTTTCGAGTCTGAGAATACTACTGTTGCTGAGCGTGGTACTAAGATCATTTTACACATCAAGGATGATTGCAAAGATTTCTTAGATACTTGGACTTTACGTCAGGCTATCAACAAGTATTCTGACCACATTTCAACCCCTGTTGAGCTTTATGATGTGGTTTATGAAGAAGATGAGAAGGCCGAAGGCCAAGAGGAAGGCAAGGAGTCAGAGCCAAAGCAAACCCATAAGTTTGTTCAAGTTAACAATGCCCAGGCCTTATGGACTAGAAACCCTAAGGACGTTAGCGATGAGGACTACAAGAGCTTCTATAAGCATTCCTTTAACGATTATGTAGATCCTTTAACCTGGACTCACAATAAGGTAGAGGGTGAGTTTGAGTACACCTCTTTACTTTATATTCCATCCATGGCTCCAATGAACCTTATGATGCGTGACCACAATAACAGCATTAAGCTTTATGTACAGCGCGTTTTTATTATGGATGAGTCCGAGCAATTTATTCCTGCTTACTTACGTTTCGTACGTGGTTTAGTTGATACTAATGCCTTACCATTAAACGTATCTCGTGAGTTACTCCAAGAGAGCAAGGTAACTAGAAAGCTTAAGAGCGCTATTACTAAGCGTGCTCTTAACATGATTGAGAAGCTTAGCGCTGACAAGGATCAATATGCTAAGTTTGTAGCCTCCTTTAATGATGTATTAAAAGAGGGTATCTCTGATGATCGTGACAACCAAGAGAAGATCTTAAAGTTAGTACGCTTTGCCTCTACTCATGACACCAACATCGTATGTAATGTTTCTTTAGATGACTACATTTCACGTATGTCTGAGAAGCAAAAGAACATTTACTACTTATGCGCTGATGATTATGACAAGGCTGTTAACTCCCCTAACTTAGAGCGCTTAAAGGCCAAGGGTATTGAGGTGCTCTTATTATGGAAGCAACCAATTGATTCTTGGATCTGCTCTTACTTAAATGAGTACCAAGGCAAGAAGTTTATCAGTGCTAATGCTGCTGACTTAGACTTAGGCGACCTTGAGGACGAGCAAGATAAGGCTAAGCGTGAGCAAACCCAAAAAGAGCATGAGGATTTAATCAAGCGCTTTAAGGAAGCTTTAGGCTCTGAGGTTGAGGATGTTAAGGTTGCCGACGGCTTATCTGAGTCCCCTGCTTGCTTAGTTCAATCTGCTGCTAACTCTGGCTTTAGCCAGCAGATGCGCTTCATTGCTAAGATGCAAGGCACAGAATTACCAGCTGAGAAGTTCATTTTAGAGCTTAACCCAGAGCATGCTTTAGTAAAGCAAGCTTATGCTGAGCCTAATGAGAGCTTATTTAAGGATTGGGCTAACTTAATCTTTATGCAGGCCACCTTATCAGATCAGGGTACCTTAAAGAACCCACGTGAGTTTGTTACCTTAATGAACCGCATGTTATTAAAGTCTGGTGCAGCCCCAGAGACTGAGCCAACCCACCAAGGCGATTCCTCCCTCGAGGCCTAATCTCCTAAACTAAGCTAGCAAAGCTCACCTTAGCTAGCTTGGCTAGCTAAGGTGAGCCCCAGCGCTAACGCATGCGCTAGCGCTGGCGCTATCACCCAACAAAAAAGCTCCTTCTAAATTATTAGCAGGAGCTTTTTGTTTTTTATCTTAACTTAAGGAAATAATCCCTAAAATTGCGCATTAGACAAATTAGCATGTTTAGATTGCGTGATTTATGTGCAAGTTTAGTATAATGATAGCTGATTTAGATTTTCCTTAACGTTTAGGAGCAATCATGCGCATTATTTTATTAGGCCCACCAGGTGCAGGTAAGGGTACTCAAGCTCAAAACTTAACCAAGGCTTTTGATATTCCTCAGATTTCTACTGGTGACATGCTTCGTGCTGCTATTAAGGCAGGCACTCCACTAGGCTTAAAAGCTAAAGAAGTTATGGATGCAGGTCAGTTAGTTTCTGATGACATTATTTTAGGCTTAGTAAAAGAGCGTATTGCAGCTGATGACTGCAAGAACGGCTTCTTATTCGATGGCTTCCCTCGCACTATTCCTCAAGCTGAGGCCTTAGTTGAGGCTAACATCGATATCGACGCTGTTGTTGAGTTACAAGTTCCAGATGAGAAGATTGTAAAGCGTATGTCTGGCCGTCGTGTGCACTTAGCCTCAGGTCGTACTTACCACATCGTTTACAACCCACCAAAGGTTGAGGGTAAGGATGACGTAACTGGTGAGGACTTAGTTATTCGTGCTGACGATGAAGAGGCAACTGTACGTGCTCGTTTAGATGTTTACCATCAGCAGACTGAGCCTTTAGTTGCTTTTTATAAGAACTTAGCTCAAAACGGTAAGACTTATTACTTAGAGCTTGATGGCAACCGTCCAGTTGAGACTATTGCCACTGAAATGATTGATGCTTTAAAGGCTAATGCTCAAAAGTAAGATCATTTAAGTATCTTGCGCTTTAATAAGCGTTTAAAAGGCCCTAGTTGTGTTGTCACCTAGGGCTCTTTTTTAGAAATTTTTTTCTCTGGAGATAAGGATAGTGAGCGTTTTAAATACTAAGGTTGTTACCTCTTGGTGCTTAGCTGGTGCTTTATTAATGAGTACCTGTTCTATTGCTTTAGCGCAAAATAACAAATCTGAGCCTAATGATGTGCCTATTACCGATGCTGCTGTATCTGCCTCTGTTAGTGCTCCTGCCACTCCTCTTACTCCAGATGAGGCTCAAAGCCATAATATCCCATGTCCATCCTTTTGGACGGTACAACCTAATCCTAGTGTAGAAAATTCCTTATCCTATGTTCACGACTCAGGCAAAATTGCAGTAAATGTAACCTATATTGCCAATATGAGTGGTTCTAATGTCAGTGCTAGTACCTTTGCTCGAGTCTCTGCTGAACAAATGAATTGCACGTTACCAGTTAAATCTAATTTATTAGCCAATGCCTGGGCCTTTAATTGCGATAATGGCATTGAAGCTCTAGTTTATGGTAATCCTGGCGACTTGGTATTGCTAAGTATCTCAGGCCGTAACGATGAAACCGAAAGCGACCTAGACAGTTTTATTTCCTTCCTCGAGTACCAATCTCGTCGCCGCTAGCTCTAGCGCTAGCGCTAAAGCTTGGCGCTAACACTAGCGCTAGCGCTTGCGCTAAGCGCTAAAACTTAAGCACAAGCTAGCGTATAGCGCATATAGCTTAACAAAGCTGCACTTCTATCCTATTACCAATATACAAAGCCTAGAGTAGTTCTCTAGGCTTCATTGTTCTTAAAAGCCTAAAAAAGCCAAGCCCATTCCTAAGTATGTTTTCTGTCCCCTATGGTATTTTCCATTATCCTTAATGTCCTCAATACTCAATATGGTTAATCTTGCCAAAGTTTAACGACCAGGAATCTTGGGGCTCTTAAATTACTTGATATCAGTCTAGGTGCAGAAAAAGACTCATTTTATAAGCAACAAACAAGCTAAAAAAAGATATATAATCTTTACAACATGCTTCATCGATGAGGTGAAGTTGATAATTTGGTTAGCGTTTGGGGCTGGGCATATTGTGTCTAGCTTTAGTCTATTGGTATTAACTCTAGAAGGAGTCTACCTGGACTATTGCTATTAAGTGAAGCTATGCACTTATTTAGCTAGATTTATATCCCAGAGGGTTAGAGCTCTGGTCAAAATAGCTAGTATTACAATATTTTTTTTGCTCTTTTTATGTCAGATCAACGCTTATTAGTTCCACTTAATCATTTCTTTTTATAGGAGAAATCCTTGTTCTTGGCATCTTATTACGTAATTTTATTACTACTTAAGAGGCTAAGGTAGCGGATTTAATTAGTGATGGCATCTGAGTTTTATCTAAAGAGCGATGAGCTTATTAATCAATCAAACTCACCTTTTGGTATAAGACCTAAAAGCAAATCTACTATTCTCATTATTGATTCTGATGAGCAAATATGTCGCTCGCTAAAAAAGTCTTTGGGCTCAGAGTTTTACAAGATTTACATGTGTCATGACGCTAAGCAAGGTGAAATTAATGCAGCTAGCCGTAAACCAGATTTAATCTTGCTTAATATCGAGTCAACACAAAGCGATAGTTTAAATCTAATTAAAACCATTAGATCCTACTCTCGTGTGCCTATTATTGTGATTTCAACTATTAGTGATGAGAGTATTAAGATCCAAGCTTTGGAAGTTGGTGCTGATGACTACGTGGTTAAGCCTTTTGGCTCTTTAGAAATGAATGCTCGTATCAGAGCTAATTTAAGGCGTAGAACTGTTCCTGGGGATAATCCTAATAAAGAAACTGTGTTTAACATTGGTAATGTAGCTGTAGATTTAATGAATCACAACACCACTAAAAATGGTAAAGAGGTTCATTTAACCAATATTGAACGACGCTTGCTAAGGGTTTTAATAGCAGAGCACGGTAAAGTCCTTGACCAAAGCTTTTTATCTCAACAAGTATGGGGCCCACATCAAAGCGATCAAAGCAATAATTTGCGCATTGTTATTTGTAATTTGCGAGCTAAATTAGAAGATGACCCTAAGAAGCCTTGCTACATTATTACAGAAACAGGAGTAGGCTATCGCCTCGCTATTTAGTATTTCCCCCCATGAAAAAAGCTGACCACTCTTAAGTAGTGTCAGCTTTTTTCATATGGCTAAAGCCAAGTCCTAAGGCCCCAGGCCAAACCAAAGCAAAAACTTTGGCCTTGCCCTGGGCCTGGCCTTGTCAGGCCAGCGCCAGCTCAGGCCTCTGGCCTGGGAGCTGGCTAGGGCTAGAGCTTAGATGAGCATGAGGTTTTGGTAAACCTTGAGTTGGTCTTCGTAGAAGCGGGTGGCTAATTTAGAGACAATCTCTTTTTGCTCTTTGCGATCTGTTACAGGTTTGCCTTCCTTGTTGAGGGTATGGTCAGGCTCAGCAAAGTAGTCTAACAAGCAGTTAATTAAGACTTTCTTATCCTTAGGTCTATTGTTGTTGAGATAAACCTGTAAAGCCTTAAGACCAACATCACCTACAATCACACCACCTTGAAGAACTGGGGAGGCTAAGAAGTTAACTGTAGAGTCGTCAGTCTCGTTGATAATAGCTAAGTTTAAGTCTAAACATTGCTTAATTGATTTTGGATCAATAGTGTCCTTCATCACAGCAGGAGCGCAAGTGCCTGTAAACACAAGAGTGTTGATAGCCTCTAAGAGCTTAGCCTCAGTAAATTGAGGGAACTTCTTATTATCTAAGAAGTGCTCCTTGAGCTGGCCAATAGTATGTGGCTCATTGTCATCCAAAAACTCAACTAATGGCTTATAAATCTCTTGGATTAATGAGGCAGTACCTAAGCGGGTCTTAACTTCATAAGTGACATTTTTGCCAGGAGCGATTAGCACTAAGGCTAGCTCATTATAGCGACGGGTGTGCTCTACTTTGGTAAGTTTACGTGGGCCCTTGATAAAGAAATCACGTCTAAATTGCTGGTTAACAATGAAATCACGGCTGCTTTCATACAATGGGCCGCCCTTAAATTGAGCCAAGAATTGCTGCTGCTCAGCAGTAAGGTTGAGACTATCCATAAGCTCAGTGCCAGTAGCAGAGCAGGCAAAGTCAAGCTTAGCAGCCTGGAGTCGTTCACATAAGACACTATGATGGGTAATGTCCCAGAAAGTATTAAGATATTCGCCAACTAAGTAGTGGTAGTCTTTGGTTAAGGTATCCTCAATACGCTTAGCAACACCTGGCATGACCTTAATAAAGCTAGGTTCAACGGCTACGATTTGCTCTAAGTATTGTTTAATAATAGCAAGCTTGTCTTGAGCATCAGCTTTGGTAGCTAGCATATGCTTATTAAGCTCGCTCATTAAATGGCGTACTGGCTCAAAAGCAATAAAGCCTGGGGATACGTTGTAAGAAACATAGAAAATACCACCAATCTTTAAGTGGCGACGGGCAAATTCAATAATATAATTTTGGTTTTCTGGGGAAATCCAAGACCAAATGCCGTGTAGACAAATAAAGTCAAACATTGGCAAATCATCACGATCAGCAAAGTCGCCAAAAGACTCATCGCTCAACATTACTTCAACTTTTCCGTACTTAGCTAAATGTTGAGCATAATTAACCTGAGCAGGGTTAAAGTCATTACCATACCATTTGGTAGTAGAGCCAGCAGCGTGCATAGTAATAGACACGCCTTGACCAAAGCCTAACTCACAGGCACAACCTTGACTAAAGTCAGGAGTATCAAAACCTTGAGTAGTTAGAAGATAGCGAGCATAAAGAGGGTTGATTTCTCGATAATAGCCAAAAGTATATTGCAAATCTGTTTGGTAGCCCATAGACCAGTCTGACATGGAAAAAACCTTTATTTTCAAGAATGTTTAAAAATTTTTAACATACAAATAGGAGCTGCATCTTTGTACATGGTGCTCCTAAGTCTAAGATGGCAAGATTTGGGCTTGTATTATGGAAGCTATAAAAGCTGTGCGTATAAACCATGAAAAGCGCTTAAAAAGATGCCAATATTAGATGACGGTATTATCGGAAAAAAGAGGAAATTTTTTTTTTTTTTTTCAAAAATCATGCCAACCCTAGTAGTTAAGCCATTTTCAAAGGCTTACTAGATACAGAAAACTGTATCTATTTACAGGAATTTAGCGCAATTTTTTAAAGAGTAGGGGAGGAGAAGTTGGTGCTAAGCGGAAAAAAGGACAAGGCTGGATATGATCTAGCCTTGCAATGAGATAGAAAAAACTAAATACGAGCTCCGTTAATGAGCTGTAAAATCATGTTGCCTCTAGCATTAGCCTGCATCATCATAGCTAAAGAGGCTTGCTGTAAAATAGAGGCCTCCATTAAATTAGCTGATTCTTCAGCATAATCAGTATCACGAATACGACTGCGAGCATCAGAAAGATTAGCTGTCATATTTTCATTGAGACGCATTACTGAATCTAAACGTACTTGTAGCGCACCAATTTCACCTCTTTGTGCATCTACAATACCTATCATAGCGTCAATATCAGCTAACACATTTTTGGCTCCATCAGCTGTGTCCACAGTAAAAGAGCCATTAACAACGCTACCATTATTGTTTGGTAAAGCTGCATAAATATCATCGAGTTTAAAACTTTGGGTTAGATCAATACTAATAGTGTCGTCAGAATAAGCTCCCACTTGCAAGGTCATAAAACCTTTGTCCAGCATAGTGCTTTGATCGCCTAGTAATATAGTCTTACCACCAAACTTGGTTTGCTCTGCAATACGAGTAATTTCTTCTGAGAGGGCTTTAACCTCAGCTTGCATAGCTTTACGATCCTCGCTCGTATAGGTGCCATTGGCAGATTGGACAGCTATAGTACGAATCTTTTGGAGCATGTTAACTGTTTCGTCTAAAGCTCCTTCATAAGTTTGTGCAAAAGCCTGACCATCAGCAGTATTGCGATTAGCTTGCTTATAGCCATTAATTTGGGAAGTTAAACGGTTGGAAATTTGCAGACCAGCAGGATCATCTTTTGCTGAGTTAATACGCAAGCCTGAGGCTAGCCTTTGCATTGCGGTGTTGACCCGAGCTGTCGCATTATTAAAATGACGACGTGCTTGCATGGCTGCAATGTTAGTAATATAGATGGCCATAAATCCTCCAAGCCACTAATAAACACTGTTCATTAGTAGGGGGTAAAAACACAGCATTATTTGCAACGATAAGTAGTATGGGACTTAGGAACATAAAACCTATCGATATCTCTCTTTATATAAAAGATCTAACGGTACATCTGCTTATATTCTTAAGTATAAAAATGGAAAAAATCCCAAAAATATCGGAAATTTGTGAACTAGTGAAAGTTTTCAAAAGTCCTTTTGCAACTATGAGCTACCCACAAAGCTAGCCCCAAGGCTAGCCTTGGGAGTAGCCCAAAGGCTAGCCAAAATGCTAGCCCAAAGCTAGTACTAGCTTTCAAAAGTTTCGCCCCTGTTTTAAAGCAGCAAAACCTCGAATTTACTAGCTTTTAGTAGTATTTAAGGGGATGATGAGCTTTTGAAATCCAGTACTAGCTCAAGTCTTACTTTATCTTGTATTATTTTGTCGAACTTACTTAAACCTTCACTAGTGGAATGTTCATCTAATTCTTGGAAAAACTACTCTTAGATTTTCCATATATAAATATTACTATACTATTCTTAACCATATAGAAGTAATAGGTACACAATAGTCATGATTTAATTTAAAATGAGGGGTATGAAGACAAATAAAATTTCCCCTCAAACAAACGTCCAACTTAGCAAAGAAGGACGTCCGGATGTAATTTTAAATGAATTACGTGACAAAATTAACAGCAATGAGAATCTAAAAATAGATTTTGATAAGTGTGTTAAGTACATTAAGCAGCAGAACATTCGACAAATTAACCTTAAACGAGCCAAAGTAATAGTATATGCTTATGACGGTAAACACAGTATCAAAGAAATTGCTGAAATACTTGATTTAAGCCAATCTTCAATCTACCAAATTCTTAATAGTTTTATTAAGTTAGGTTTTGATAAGTTCATTGCACCTCAAGTTTTTACTAGACAAAAAGCTCTTGTAATTACCGATGAAAAAGCAATTGTACTAAACCAACTGATTATTGCAGGAACTAAGGGTGCTTTAAAAATTCTAGAGAGCAACCAATTCAATCTTAAATCAGATGATTTCGACTCGTTGATGGCTGATCTTCAAGGCAAAGAGGTGTTTACTCAACGCATGTTGGCTAAGTGTATTAATGTTTCTGTAGGAACACTTAATACATATATCAAAAGGACTAAGCTCCAAATAAGAGCTTCGGGAAGTTATTGTGTTAGTTTAGACACCCAATATGAGGATAAAGCTAGGAGAATTGACTTTTTATATAAGACTCCTCCTGCTGAAGGTGAGTGTGTTCTTTGTGTGGACGAGAAGACATGCATTCAAGCCAATTATTTTATCAAGTATAGAACTTACAAAGGTAGGTTGTATTGCAGTTGTCGTTATACTCGTAATGGAGTAGTTAATTTAATTGCTGCCTTAAACCCACATACTGGCGAAGTTTATTATGACTTTCAAGAAACAAAGACTAAAAAAGATTTTCATCAATTTTTAGCTGATTTGGTACAAAAGTACGAGTCACTAAAAAGTATGAAGAAAATTCATTTAGTTCTCGAT
>Cam_p2__coassemble_1312_pt1 | contig 21573 bp, 9 predicted proteins | sample Cam_p2__metabat2_low_PE_034 | metagenome-assembled genome bin Cam_p2
TGAGCTGTGACTCTTAGCTAGGCCTTTAGAGTGTTGGCTCGGTAACTGGAGAAATGGCCATAATAGCAGGTCTGCTTTGTTCGGTCATTTTGCTAACTTGACGCATTTTTACTAGGCTGTAGGTGAGCTCATTTGGTAGATAAGATTGAGCAAAGCCAAACATAATGCTATCAAAGATGCCCATATTAGAGCCAGATCCTGGGGCCTTGTGCTCTACAATTACACCTTGAGGGTTGATATTGGCCTGTTTAGCTGCATAAGCAACAGCATCAGATAGTGGGCCCAGATAATCAACTAAGCCTAAAGTCTGAGCCTCTTGGGCTAAGAAAATCTGACCTTCGGCAAAGACCTCATAAGTGTTAGCCACTAAGTTTCTATTTTTAGCTACTAATTCAATGAAGTCCTTATAAGTGTTCTCAACAGATAAGTTGTACATGGTTTGTTGAGTGTAAGGCATTTCTTTAGCAATAGCGGTTAAAGCTAGTTCATTAGTAACTACGCCATCTTGGTAGGCACCATATTTATTGAGTAGCTTATGAGCACCAAAAGTAACACCAAAGACACCAATAGAACCAGTAATAGTGCTTGGGGTAGCAAAGATTTTCTCAGCTTGAGAAGCAATCCAATAAGCGCCAGAGGCGGCAGTGCCATTCATAGAAACAACAATTGGCTTGAGGCTAAACTTTTGGAATGTTTCAACAGCACGACGAATACGCTCTGAGGCTAGTACGCTACCGCCAGGGCTATTGAGGTAAAGCACTACAGCTTGCACCTCAGGATCGTTTTGCGCATCTTCGATAAGTGGAATGATGTTATCAGGAGTAAAGTCGGTAGGCTTTTCTCCTACGTCCATAATTTCACCAATACCGTAAATAACAGCAACTTTACCTTTGCCTTTAACCACTTTAGAGCCTTCTTTTTGGCGACGCTCAATTTGCTTAGCAGCTTGGCTAATCAGTTGCACCTCGTTAAATTCCATAGCTCCTTTAGTAGTAACCTTATCCTGTAAGCCAGAGATGCTAGTATTGACTAGGGAGGTAGCGGCATTAGCAGTAAGATTTGCTGCCTTGGAATCACTGAGGAATGGGGAGGCTAACAGAGCAGCTTCTTTAACATCTACTTGAGATAAAGTGCCATTAAGCTTAGAACCAGTTTGCTTAAAGTGGTGACGTAATAAATAGTCTTGATAGGTGATTAACGCTGGCTTGTAAGGAGCATCATAGTCAGTGTTTACTTGAGTGCTTAATAACTCAAAGTAAGTAGTTAATGGCATAACCTCATCAACTAAGCCTTGGCTTAATTGCAACTGAGCACGGCTACCACCGCTGCGATTAATCCATTGGACATAAGTAGCAGCATCTGGAAGGATGTTGGTCTTAGTAGTTTGCTTACGAGCTGCAATAGACTGACGATATAAGTCCCAAGACTTAAAAGCAATGGCTTGATATTCACGTCTTACATCATAAGACATACCATTAAACATAAAAGGCTCAACGGCACTCTTAAAGTGTCCAGCACGGAAAATATAAGGAGTGATATTGGCATTATCTAACATGTCCTTAAAGTAAAGGGAGGACATGGCAATACCTTTAAAATCAATCTCGCCTAAAGAGTCCATGACAATTTTGTCAGCATGAGCTGCAATAGCATAGGCAGCTTGGGAAAAGCCATAGCCAATTACAACCACCTCACGCTCAAAGCCATCTTCGCTATTACGCTTTGCTACAGCCTTAGCGTTATCCATAGCTTTGCCAATACGCTCAGCCATAGAAAGGTTAATCGGGCCCATTTGATCAAGATCTAAAATGACCTTTTTAATGGTTTTATCTTGAGCAACTAAGTTAAGGGCCTTTTCAATGGCAATAAGCTCATGGCTTTGTTTGCCATAAAGTGCTACCTCTAACTCTCTTTGTAGATTGTTAAGGCCACCTGAGCTAAAAGGCATCTCACTAATAGGGCCACTTAAATCAAAGTAAAGTACCTCAGGAGGCACCAATTGATCATTAACTTCCTCTATAGTGCTGCTAGAGAGGGAAATGCCGTTATCCATAAGACTGGTAACAGCCATGTAACCGCCAAATACTACAAATAGTAATAGCAAGAAAATTATATTAAAGACAAAGTTGCGGGCAAAAGTGATCCAGCCACCTAAGGTTAACAATAGGGTGCAAATGGAACCATGCTGAGATTTTTTGCGCAGCTCATATTGATCCCAAGGCACATTGACTACATTAGGGCCACGATTATTGCCCTTGCCATTATTATCAAATCCTGAGCCATTGCGGTTATTTGGTCTTGGCTCATTACCTTGGTAATTAGTATTTTGACCATATTGACGTGAATAGCCATCAGGGCCAGCACCAGCACCTGCGCCATAGCCTGCATTATTGCCATTAGGGCCTGATGAGGAGTTACGATTTTTTTGGTAGAAATCTCTATTTTGACTACCATAATTTTGGTAATTGCCCGAATAAGAGCCTCGACCTTGGTTAAAGTTACCCTTTTGATCAGTCATTTAGCAAAGTCCTTTGTCTGTCTTGCTATTAGAAAACTATAAAAATGTATGATTTTAACACGCTCATTAAAACTAATAACGCTCAAGCAAGAAAAGCTTGGTCTAAGATGATAATTAATCTTTATCTTGCAGTACAATTGTGTTTATATTTGGTGATGGTTAAAAAAAATCATTTAGAGCCTAAAGCTCTTAATTTTTCCGCCGCTAAAACACTAACAACTAACAATAGAACCGCCGCTTATAAGCTTTAACTGTACTTATTTAGATAGAGTTAAATGTTAACAAGCTGTGAGCTATTCGGTTTTTTATCAGGTCATAAGGTATTAATCTTAATCCTAAGAATCATTCTTACTATGTGTGTCTATTATCTAGTAATAGTTTGATTTTATTTGAGCTGTTGTTTTGATTTACCGCTGCATAATGGAGTCCTTTATGAGCTTATTTGCTCCTTTATGTTGGTAATTGGGGTCAGATTTTAATTTGGTTAATCTTTTTCTCTAGTTTGGAACTCATTTATGCGACATTTAGGAATTATCAAAAGTCTTTATCTAGGCTTTGGCTCCTTTATTTTCCTCTTCATATTAATGGCATGCACGACCTTAATTTATGTCTCATCCATTGATAGTACTTTGAGCCATATCAACGATAACTTAGCAGTAAGACAACGTCATGCTATTGATTTTCGTGGTGCGGTACATGATAGCTCTATTGCTATTCGTGATGCTGTATTAGCCCGTGATAGTTCATCAAGGCAAAAACATTTAGCTACTGTTGCTGACTTAAGAGCTGACTATTTAAGAGCCAGCCGCTTAATGGAAACTATTTTTGCTGATCCTAATGTCGATGCAACTCAATTGCGTCTTTATAATGACATTAAATCAGTAGATAAAAGAACCTCTCCTAAACTAGACAAGATCATAGGCTATATCAATGCAGATCAAATTGATCCTGCTGAGCAGTTGATTGTTAATGAAGTAGCTAAGGACTTTGAGGATTGGTTAAGAGTAATTAATGCCTTTATTGATGAGATAGAGGCAAGATCCCAATCTGAGGTTAATTATGTAAGAGCTCAAACTACCAGCTTACTTTACATTATTATTGTTGGCTCAGTATTCTCAGTAATTTTAGGTATTATTATCGGCTTTAGCTCCATTGAGAATATTAAGCGTGTCGTTGGTGGCAATCCAGAAGATGCCGTAGACTTCATTAAGAAGTTTGCCAATGGCGATTTGACTGTACGCTCTCAAACCCAATACAAAGATTCCATTGCTGATTATTTAAATGTGATGGCCAAAGAGTTGTCTGCCACTATTGGTAAGATTTCAACTTTAACCGAAAGCTTAAATAACTCAGCTCACTCTTTCTCCTCTATTGCTTCTCAAAACGCCGAGTTTAGTGTGCATCAAAAAGAAGAGACTCATAGTGGTAATACCTTTATTGAGGATTTAGTAGCTGGTGTAAACAATGTTGCTCAGCTAGCCGACAATGGTGCCAACACTGCCCAGGGCGCAACTTTAGAGACTAGCAGCGGTAATGAGGAAGTACAAAAGACTATTGAGAGCATCAACAACCTGGTATCTCACTTAGACCAAGTACTTAATATTATTAATGACCTCAATACTAATGCCCAAGAAATTGGCAATGTGATTAAGATTATTGCTGAAATTGCTGAGCAAACTAACTTATTAGCTCTTAACGCTGCTATTGAGGCTGCTCGTGCTGGTGAACATGGTCGAGGCTTTGCCGTGGTAGCTGATGAGGTGCGTGCCTTGGCTGGTCGTACCAAGGATTCTACCAATGGTATTATCGATCTGATTAAAACTAACCAAGAGCAAACCAGAAGAGCTACTGAGGCTATGCAGCACTCTAGCGATCAGGCTAAGTTAGTGGTACAACAGGCTGAGCGAGCTGGTACTGCTTTAAACTCTATTAACAATAGAGTAAATGACATTCAAGACATGTCTAACCAAATCGCACAAGCTGCTGATAGTCAGAACAATATCTTGCAGCAGGTTAGCTCATCATTTAGCAATATTAGCTCTATGGCTGAGAGTGGTAATGAGGCCTCACAAAAGATTTCTGATCTTTCCAATGAGTTAAGCTCTCAAGCTAATAACTTAAAGCGCCTTACTTCATCATTCAAATATGAGTAGTATTGTATTTTGTTAAGATAGGCCTATAATTAACCTTGCAGGGGGCAAACCCTGCCAAAAGCTAATTTATGACATGAATTGGTTTTTTATAATGTTTGGTTGAGTTAGTGAGCTAAAAGGCAATAGCTCACATTAATAAGGCTCTCTGGTGTTAGTTTGACAGAGAGCCTTATTGTTTTTTTAGGCCCTAAAAATACCTCACAGCAAAGCTCCACTCCGCCGCTTACACCTTGCAGCTAGCAGCAGCAAGCTGCAAGCAGCAAACTTCAAGTTTACATCATGCAGTCCTTAGCTAACCGCATATAGCTTGTATCCTACAGCTAACAACTTGCAGTTTGAAGCTTACAGCTGACCAGCTGAGGCCCAAGAACAACAAGCCACAGTCCATAATCAGCAGTCCTAATGGCTTAGCTTCTAAGGCTAACATTACAGCAGGGCACAAAAGTGCTACACAGATTAACTCTATATCACTAACTAATGTGTGAGCTCTTGCTAAAGAGCAAGCTTAGACTCTATCTTAAGCCTTAGCTTAGGCTAAAAGCTCATAATTTAACACACAGCCATTGCCTTAGTGCACCGCACAGCGCAAGCCTGCACTGCTAAGGCCATTTATTGGTGCTAATGCTACTTAGGTAGTAGTGGTGCGCTTTTGGTGTTGCCGTTATCGTTGCCTTGGTTATGGCCGTTGCCGTTGCCGTTGGTATTGATCCATTGTGCTGCTGCTGGTGCTGCTGTTGGAGCTGGCACTGGAGTTGGTAATTTGTTTTGTTTGGGGTAGTTGAAGGCTAGCTAAATCCTGTGGGTAAGGGATATGGATGATGGCAATATACTTAGTTAATCTGTTAATGAATACATGTATATCTAATATGTGATGCAAGGCTATTGCATTATAGTACAATAATTTCTATACTTGTAATGAGCGTTTTAGAGCTCGAATAGTGATTGCGGCATTTTTTGATATTAAGTTTTTACATTTCGATAGGGTGATTTATGAGTGAAGTTTTAAAGCCATGTATGGAAGTTTTATACCAAGAAGAGCTTGAGGCTTTAGCTGCTAATGATAAGGGTGAGCGTCCTGCTAATTGGCAGTTATCACCTAAAGCAGTTCGTGATTTTATTCTTGGTAGAGACAAGCCATTAGAGCACAATGGCAAAAGTATCACTATTAGTCAAAAGTTCTACGGCGATAATGCCTTAGTAGAGCGTTGTATTGTGGCTTTAGCTAGCTCTCGTCCTTTAATGCTCATTGGTGAGCCTGGTACTGCTAAATCTTATTTAAGCGAGCTTTTAACAGCCGCCATTTGCAATAACAGCCGCAATACTATTCAAGGTAGTATTGGTCTTACTGAGGATATGATCAAGTACTCTTGGAACTATGCTTTGTTAATTGCTAAAGGCCCAATTCCAGAGGCTTTGGTACCATCTCCTTTATATATTGGCCTTACTCAAGGCATTATTACTCGCTTTGAGGAAATCACCCGTGCTCCTTTAGAAATTCAAGACTCTTTAATCTCAGTTATGTCAGATAAGATTTTGTCAGTTCCTGAGCTTAAAGATCAGCCATATATCATGGCTCAACGTGGCTTTAATATTATTGCTACTGCTAATACTAGAGATAAGGGCGTTAATGAAATGTCCGCAGCTCTTAAGCGTCGTTTCAACTTTGAGACTGTACGTCCTATTAACAATATTAATATGGAAATGGCAGTAATTAAAAAGGAGTGCTCCAAGCTTTGTGCTGATATGCCAGAGACTTTACTGGATGACTCTATGATTGATTTATTAGCCACTACCTTTAGAGATTTACGTACTGGGCAAAATAGTTCTGGTGGTAAGTTTGATAAGCCTGAGGCCGTCCTTTCTACTGCCGAAGCTGTACAGGTTTACCATCAAACAGTTGTTGATGCTCACTTCTACCATGATGATCAATTGTCCTTAAAAACTTTGGTAAACAATATTAGCTCTGCCATTGTTAAAGATAAGGAAAGTGACCTTAAGCTCTTTAAAAACTATGTTAAGGCTATGGCTAAGACCCAAGAAAAGACCGACGATACCTTGTACCAAGATTTTGCTAATTTAGTAGCTAAGTGCTAAAGGAGGTGCGCTATGGCCACTTTGCGTGGATCACAAGCCAATGAAGCTCCAGAGACTAATGATGCTCTTGTTCAGGAAAAACAGGACAGCCCAAAAACTGCTACCAAGCGTACTCGTAAGTCTAAAGCTCAAGTAACTACCAAAGCCTCACAATCAGAACTTAGCTCTGTTGATACTGCCATTAGTACAGAAACAACTGGCGCTGCAGTCTCTCAAGAGGATCAGTCTTTAGACCCTCAGGAACAGCACGCTAGCGCTGATGGCAAGAAAGTCCGCAAGACAGCCAAAGCTACCAAGGCCAAAGCTACCAAGGCCACTACAGAAGCTAAGTCTGCCAAGGCAGAGGCCGAGCCTAAGGCAGCCAAGGCTACCAAAGCTACCAAAGCTACCAAGGCATCTAGCAAAGCCAGCAAAAACAGCAAAGCTAGCAAAGTCAGCTCTGCTAGTTCTGCTAGCACTGATAGTGTCATTTGCGAAGATGAGGGTGCTTTAGCTGATAGTGAAAGCTGTAAGGTTGATGGTACTAATGAAACTGCAAAGGCTAGTGCTAAGAACGTGTCTGGTGCACTTAGCGATACTTGCAATGAGGGCCAAGCTCAAGCTCAAGCTCAAGATCAAGAGCCAACTAATAGCGACAACCAAGATGGTATGAGTGCTGAGGCTAATTGTGATGTAACCGAGCCTGAATTGGAAAAGGGCAAGGCTAAGAAAACCTCTAAGGCAGCTAAGAAGGCTAAGGTTCAAGATGATCCTATGTCTAAAGAAAGCATTGAGGCTCATGCTGCCAAGGCATTAGATTTTAATGCACCTGTACTATTAGTACCAATACGCCATCACTCTGTGGCTATGGGCTTGCACCTGCCTAGAATTATTGATGCTTATCAGCCTGATTTTATTGCTGTAGAGATGCCTCACATTTGCCAAGATCAAGTAAAACACTTGGCTAATGAGAAGGTAGTACCTCCTATTGCTTTTTTTAGCTATGGCTCCACTAAGACTATTCAATTAGTTCCAGTTAATGAGGATGATCCTGAGTCAGCCTTAGAAGAGCAAGAGGTGGATGTTGGCTTTAGATATATCTATCCTATGCTGTCTTACTCTCCTGAGTATGTAGCATTAAAAGAGGCTCTTAAGCGTAACATTGAGTATCAATGCATTGATTTAAGCTCTTGTGAAAAAGACTACATTGATCATTGTATGCAACAACAGCAAAGCCAAGAGATCTTGGATCAAGATCATAATCAATGCAGTAGCGATGAAAAAGAATTTGGTCGTTCTAGCTATTATCAAGAGCTGTTTAAGAAAAGCGGCGATTTGAGCTTTGAGGAATTTTGGGATCGCAATTTTGAGATCAATGCTCTTGCGCAAGATACTAAGACTTTTCTCCACAATATTTATAGCTACTGCTATTGCATTAGAAAAGGCATTTCTGACGAGCAAGTGCTTGATATGGTTCAGCGTGAGCTCTTTATGCTCAAGCACATTACTGCTGCCCAAAAGAACCATAAGCGCATTTTGGTGATTACTGGTGGTATGCACTCAGTAGCTTTATGCGACTATCTTTACTATAAGAAGAAAAAGGATAAGCCTTTAAAATTCCCTAAATCTAAGGACAATTGCTTCTTAATTCCTTATTCTTTCAAGGCTACTGATGTTCAAAGTGAGTATGCCTCAGGCATAGTATTTCCTTACTACTATCATAAGCTCTATCAAGCTATTAGCACTTCCTTATCTTTTGGCCCTGATGCTAAGTTGTTATCAGGTGATGATATTGGGGGCTATCAGGCTATTGCTGCTAATAGTGAGAATTTTGAGTACTGGGATGATCCGCTATCAGCCATTTGTCATTTGGATAACAAGATTAGCAAGGCTGTTCTCGATGAAGAAGAGGCAAGTGCTAAACAGGATGATCAAGCTAATCAAGCTGATCCTAATGGCCAGGCTAGTTCTGGGAAGAAAAAGAAGAAACGCAAGAAGCATAATAATGCTGCCCAGGGCTCAATTACACCAGCAGGTAGACTCTTGGATGTGGTAAACACTATTAAAGAGCTTGGTTCGATTAAAGATCAGGCTAAGATTAAGGATAGTGAAACTTTTAGCGCCAAGGTTGCTCAAGTGCAAAGTGCTTTGGGTATCAATAAGAATAAGAGCTCAAAGCAATTAAAGGTCTCTTATGACACTACTGTTTATAATGAGGCTCAAAAAGAGGCTTTATTGTCATTTAAAGCTAATCAAGAGCAAATCATTAATGCTTGTGATGCCAACAATTTCTTCTTTGCCAGAAAAGTTAAAGATTATCGCCAAAACAAGATGAGCACGGCGGTACAACTCGATTGTCAGGTAATGCTCAAAGGCTTGGCCTCATTGCGCGATAAGCTTGCGCCTTCGGTTCATGAGTTAATTGATGCGGTCAAAAGTACTTTTATCAAAGAAGAGTACAACGACTCTCATTACATTTTAATTAACTTACAAAAGGCTTTAACCACTGTTCCTTTAGGTAAGGTGCCTTTAGACGTTAATGTTCCTCCTATCTGGCGTGACTTTGTTTATAAAGCCAAAACCTTTGCTCTTAAGAGTGACGATCAGGAGGTGCATAAGGCCAATATCGATATTTTTAAGGATGAAAAAAATGTCCTTAAAGGTCGATTCTTTGCCCAAGTGTCTTACTTATGTCCAGGTTTTGAAGTAGACCAATATAATCGCCACCACAACGCTAACTATATCAAGCGTACTGAAACTTACACTTATCGTTTTACCGATCAGGTAGTGATGTCCATTATTGAGGCGGCTGAATATGGTGATACTTTAGAACTTGCCAGTGAGGCTAAAGTAAAAGAGAGTCTCGAGCAAGGTGGTTTGTCTTTAGTTGAGCTCTGTGGTTTATTTAAAGACTGCATAGACATGGGTATTGAAAGACAATACCAGCGTCTGCAACAACTGATTACTAATACCATCTATCATGAGCGTAATTTATCTGATATTGCCCGTTCCTTAGATATGCTTAACTCTTATGGTTTGATTGCTAAAACCACTAAGGACAACCAAAAGGTTATCGATGGTTTAATTAAATTAGTGCTCAAGCGTGCTCTACAGGTCTTAACAGACACTGTTGATATTAGTGAGGACGAGCTTGATGAGTATATTGATAGCTTAATGAAGCTTGATTATTACTTTAACAAGTACGAGTACATTACTAAGTCTTATTACGAGCTGCTTTTTGAATTAAGTAAGGACTCTGATATAGGTGCTAGCTTACAAGGTGCTTACGTATCATTCTTATTTAAGAACAAGCAAATTACTTATGATGAGTTTGAGCGTTTTGTCGATCAATTTGTCTATGGTTCTATTATTGAAAACAATGATTGTATTGGCTTCTTCTACTCGATTTTAAAGGTATCAAAGGCCAGTATTTTCTATCGTAATGGTATTTTGCAATTACTCAATGCTTATATTGCCTCACTCCAAGGTGAGGAGTTCTTAAAAGTATTAGTAATGCTAAGACGCTCTTTTGCCTCCTTTAGTAAAGAGGAAATTTACAAAGTAGTTACTCTCTTGAAGAAGATCCATGGTATTGCTCAGACTAAGAATATCTTTGAGGTTACTGATGCTGAGTTTGTGCAAAACCGCATGTATGACCGTGATATGTTTGCCAAGATGTCAGCTTGGTTGCCTGTAGCCAATATTTTAGAGGCAGCTAACTCTCATAAAAAGCAAATTGCCACTACAGGCTTAGTAGAGGAGCTAACTGGTCAAGATCTCTCCAGAAGTACTTTACTCTCTAACGATAAGCGGCCTAATCTTCGCGCCATGAGCCCAGGCACTGGCCAGGGCCAGTATCCAGGATCAGGCCAGAGCCAATGTCTGGCCTCAGGCGCTGGTGCTGGTTCGGGCGCTGCTAGTGGCAAAGGTGCGGGCGCAGACGCTATTGCAAGTGCGAGCGTAGACGCTGGCGCAAGCGATGGTGGTGAGTTAGATCTCAATCCTGATAGTCTTTAATAGCAGTGGCCATAAGTCAAAAGTTTTGAGCATTAATAGTTAAAAGGTGCTCAAAACTTACTTACAAGCCAAGTTTTACTTAATAGGAAGATAGATGGTGGATATTGACATTAAAGATAAGTGGCGACTTATCTTAGGCAAAACTGCTCAGGAAGATATGCCTCTTGATGGTGATCAGGAGTTTTTATCAGAAGAGGACAGTTCTCGTCGCTATACTTTAGGCGACTTAGACCAGTGCCTTGATTATGTCTATGAGTCAGATATGACTGATGGACATAGTGGTGATAAAAAGGTCAAGGGCGGCAAGGAAAAGCCTAGAATCACAGCGGCTAATTGGCTTAATACCTCTAAAAAGCTCTTTCCTATGGGCATTTATGAGATTGTGCAAAAAGATGCCTTGGCCAATGGTCATATCGATGCTTTATTACAAGATGATCAATTTGTAGCCCAGCTTGAACCTAATATGGAGCTGTTAACTTCCATTTTAGCTTTAAATAATAATTTACCTGCTAAAGCTATGGAAAATGCTCGTCTCTTAGTAAAAAAGGTTGTAGACGAGCTTAGGGAGCATTTTAAGCTCGAGGCACGCCGTGCTTTTTATGGCAAACGAGATTTGAATGCCATGCCAGTGCGCACTTTTAGAAATTTGGATATGAAGCGCATTATCAAGGCTAACATCAAGAACTACCAACCAGATGGGGGCTATATTATCCCTAATCAGTTGTTCTTTACTGCCAAGAGCATTAGAAGCCCTATGCACAATATCTTTGTGGTCGTAGATCAAAGTGGATCTATGATGGACTCTTATGCTTATAGTGCCATTATTGCCTCTGTGTTTGCCTCTTTAGGTTGTTTAAACACTCGTATGGTCGTTTATTCAACTGATGTGGTTGACTATACTGATTACCTTGATGATGTCTTAGAACTCTTATTTAAGTCGCAATTATGTGGCGGTACCGAAACTTGTAAGGCCTTGAGCTATATTGAGCGCTACATTACCGAGCCGAGCAAAACTATTGTGGTTTTGATTTCCGACCTTTACGACAGTGAGCCTGCAAAAATGGTCTCCATGATTAAAGATCAAATTGGAGAGGGCGTGAAATATTTAGTATTGCCATCTCTTAGCGATACTGCTCCTAACTATTATCAGACCGTAGCCAATAAATTAGCCTCAGTAGGCGCTAATGTAGCTGTCTTAAGTCCAGATCGCTTAGTTGAGTATGTAGCTCAATTAGTGCGCAAGGTATAAGTCAAGATAGGGGATAGTGGTATGTCGAACAATGAAGTTTTTTTATCTCAGCTTGATAATACCTTAAAAGAGTTGCTGTTATTAGGCTATGGCATTATTGAAGATGCCTATTTATTGGAGCTGGATAATCTGTCCCAAAGTGCCAGTTCTATTGGATTTGATGCGCTTAGAGCATTAATAGAAAACCTCTATACCGCCTGTAATAATTACTTGCGTATCAATAATGACTATACGGCAATGGAAGTTACCAAAAGCATTGCGCTACTGCAATTTGCTCTGGCCAACCTTAAATTAGGTGGCGAGACCAGTGATGATGAAGAGGAAAGCTTAGAGCGCATGCTCAGTGCCTTAGGTACAGAGCAGGGCTCTGACAATGACTAGTAAGTAGTAGTCATCAGCTTGGAAAAGCCCGTGCAACAGGATAGTAAACAGACCAGTAAAAAGGTATGTAAACAGGTTTGTTTACAGGTCGGTAGAACAGCCCTTGGGAAAGTCTTTAGTAGGGTACTTTGGTAATAGGTTTGGGTAGGGTATTGGTATGCAAAAGAGTAATAAGAGCGCTAATACAATGAATGCGACTTTGGATAATACTGTGGATAAGACCCATTGGGCTTTAAATAAGCTTAATGAGTTAACCAAAGAAAAGGAGGCGCTATACCATCAAGAGCAACTTAGTCTTAACTATACTAAAGAAGAGTTAGAGACTCTGTCTTACTTTTTTAATTGTGAAGAAAGTGCCTTTACTCCACTTGCCGATAAAAGCACTGCTTTAAGCATAGATGAGTTAATTAGCTTGGTTAACCAAGGCAATTATGGCTGCCTTAAAGATTTTAAGAACGAGTTTGCTCAACAAGTTATGACTAATAAGCAGTTCTTAACTGCTGCTATGGCTGCTATGTGCGATGATAAGAGCTATTTTACTTATGATAGTAAGGAAGACATTCTCTATTGCAACATTGTAGATTGCGGCCAACAAGTTGCCTTGAGAAAAGGTGAAGATCTTTTTACCCTTAATACAGCTGATATTAAGGCTACAGCTGGCAAGGAGAAGTCAGAAACCCTTAGTGCTTTTGACATAGTGCATACTTACTTGTTTTATTTATCCATGATCAACAAATTAGATTGTGAAGATGAGGTAAGTAAGCTGTTTTTGCAAAAGGACACTTATAAAGACTTCTTTGCTGAGGTAATTAATACTCTAAGCCAGATTTTTGTTTTAGGTCTTAACAACATTAATTATGATGTTAGCGAAAAGGTTAAAGCCCTTTATATTCAATCAGCTAGTTACCGTATTGAGTTTTTAAGAAAGGCCTTAAATAAACTCTATACCATGCTGCAAAACACGCTGATTGATAGAACCCATGCTAATTTAAATGGTGCTTTTAATCTTATTTGTAAGATTATCAATACTGTTGAGGCCATGAAGTATCAAAGCGATAGAGATAAGCTTATTACGCTCTATGGTCTCAACGAAGGGCATGAGTATGTAGTTAAAAACATTCCTGTCGTCGGCTGTGGCTATAACTGTTTTGATTTTTCAAACTCAAATAGCACCAATCAGTCATATCGCTACTATTTTTATGACTTTGTCTCCAAAAGATTCTTAGTAATTAAAACCGTTGTCACGGACTACTTTAGTTCGCCCAATGTGCTGTTTGAAGTCAATTCGTGGAAGGATACAGCAACTCGTTGTCACGTATTGGGGCTGGACAAAGCATCTCGTTGTCACTTAACTTTCCTTGATGCTTTTGTAGTAGACAATAAAGTTACTAACTCTCAACACTCAACTGCTTTAGATCACTGTCGTGAAGATAAGGTCACCTCTATTAATGAAGATGGCTCTAAAGAGGAAAAAGCTAAGTTCGGGGATGGCAATTATCAGCAGGATCTCAAGCGTCTTTATGATATTTTTGCTTTTACTGATTTTACTGCATTAAAAGAACTAGTTTACGAGACCTCGGGCCAGTACTTTGTTCCTGAAAACCAGACTCAAACTATGCATGTAATTAAAGTGCATAAGTTAAATGCGGTTAATAACTTCAAAAAGGAATTGATGAATGTTGAGGTGGAAGATAGTCAGGGCAATAAGCTATTAGTGTACTTGCAGGGTATTAATAGTAATACTTGGTCTTTAATTGATTTGTTTAATGACAACAATAAACGTTTAGAAAACTTCTATATGTTGATCCAATGTCCAATTCTCTCAGGTGTAATGCGTCCAACCTTAGTGACTTATTTTGGCCTTGCAAGTAATAATGGGGGCAAAAATAAGCGCAAGAAAAAGTGGTAATAATTAAATCTATCTCTTGCCAGAGCATTATCGGTTCTTTCTTGAATTGCACGCTCTCTTACTAGAGCAATATTGGCTCTTTCTAGAGCTGATAATTGTTTGGAGCTTACTTGGGCACAAAGATATGGGCGCTCACTGGAGCGTAAAGATAGGTGTGCTCACTTGAGCTACAAAGAGATTGGGACTTACTGGAGCTGTAAAGCTCTTGGAGCTTATTTGAGCTTAAAAGAAGGCCTCCGCATTTAAAATACCAATATGCGCAGAGGCCTGAGTATATAGAGGTAGACGTATTCTACCAAGTTTAAGTTTAAATTCATATTCTTGGCGAATAAAAAGCCCTCACAATTTTGGTTGTGAGGGCTTTAGTTGCTAATTATGGACAAAAACTTAATTACTTGCTTTGGCCAGCACTTTGAGCCTCTTTGGCATGAGCCTTGAGGTCGTCAGTAATATCGTAGCCGAACCACTTTTTAGAAATCTTGGCAAACTCACCATTAGCAATAATGCGGTCTAAACCTTCATTAATAACATCTAATAGCTCTTTATTGCCTTTACGTACGGCAATACCATAGTACTCATTTTGAGCAGAGGTAATATCACGAGATACTACAATATCCTTGTTCTTAGGATTTTGAGCTAAGAAGAAGTCGTTAACTGGACGATCGTTTACTACTACATCACAACCGCCATTTTGAAGCTCTAAATAGGTCTCTGGAGGAGAGTTAAATTGCTTAAGATCTGGGGACTTTAAGGTCTTTTGTAGGTATAAAGCACCAGTAGTACCAATTTGGGTACAAATCTCAGCCTTTTCAATCTTCTCAAAGCTATCATACTTGGTAGCTTCATCTTTCATGACTAAGTAAGTTAAGCCACAACGATAGTATGGATCAGAGAAGTCCACTCTTTGAGCACGCTCTGGAGAAATGGTAAAACCTGAAATAATAAGGTCAATATTATTGGTAATTAAGGTTGGGATAATACCATCAAAAGGATAGCCCTTCATATCCACGGTATAGCCCATTTCCTTAGCAATAGCATTGATTAAATCAACGTCAAAGCCAATAAGTTTGCCGTTATCATCGGTATAAGTAAAAGGGGCAAAAGCTGCATCACAACCTACTCGTAATACTTTATCAGTAGGAAGGTTGGTAGCCCCCGCAGCATGAGCATGGGCAACATTTAAACCAAGTGCCACGCCTATGGCTAATGCTGATACTTTATTCAAGTTTCCCATTGAAGCTCTCCTTAAAAAATAGCTTATGCTCAGCTCCTACGCAAAAGATGTTTATAGGGTGGATTCTGCATTAGGGGCCAAATTGATAAAAAATTCTTTGTTGTGATGAATACATCAAACAGTGATGCATTTTATCTTATATTTTGCCAAATGCGCTTTATTTGCGCAAATTTACCTAAAAGCTCCCCTTCCTTTTCCTTACAGTGCACTATTGCACTACTATGGCAAATTCTAAAACCATCATCACTATCCAGCCCCAAAACGCCCAAACCTAAAGCCCCATCCCCAAGCAACTGCCACGACCTTGGCCATGACCAAAGCTAAGGCTATGGCCATGACCAAGGCCAAAGCCATGTCCATGGCAGTGGCCACGGGCTTAGCCACTGCTAAAGCTACTTTTACGGGCCAAGCTACACCAAGGGGCAAGCCACGTCTACAACGTAAGCTAAGCTAAGCTAAGGCCTCTGCTGCTTATACGGTCAGACTACTGCCAAGCTGCAAGCCAAGCCGCACCATAGGTACAGGCCAGGCCACGGGCCAAGACCTAACTCTCAAGATAAAGCTCCTAATAATGCATAAGCAACAGTCTAAGCTCATGCAATAGCATGGTATAAACCTATTTAGATCACAAAGTTTAGTGACATTTTTTGCATAATGACTGTTTATCAAAAATAATAAATATACTAAAGTAGAAAATACTCGCAAAACAGGTCATATAGGTTGGTAGCTAAAGGACTTGATTAATAGTTTAGTTGGCAAAGCTTTTGCCTAGAAAACTAAAGATGAGTAGTCAGGTTGAGGGTAGTAGTTTATGGCTCAAAATGAAAATATCAATGATCATAAGGCAAAGCAGGACAGTGCCGCTGATGATAAGGCAGGCTCGTTAAGTCAAAGTTCTAAACATACTTTATTCTCAGGAGATCTAGATTCTTTTGAGCAAAGTAGAGCTTTTGTCCACAGCCAGCGTGCCACTATGGGTGCGCAGGCTTATGCTGCCATGGCTAAAAAAGCTTATCAAACTAACATGCCTAATCCCAATCAGGTTCATGTAGGCTCAACCTTTGATGCCTATGATGATCAAGATGAAAGCTTACAAAGAACCAAAAGGCCTATGCCTCATCAGCCAGATAATGCCTCGGTATGGGACACCAATAGCTTTAATGGCACTGCCTCCACCTCTGGCACTGGTATGGGCACTGGCACTGGCACTGGTATGGATGCAGGCACTGGCACTAGCGCAGATGTGGGCTCAGTTTATAGCACTGATGCTAGCGGCAGCGCTGGCCATAGTATTGATGAGCATTTTAATGCTAAGTTGGCTGGTAGTAATGGTGCTATTCAAGATGCTCAAATCTATGTAGAGAGTGAAGATACAGCTGAGATTCAAGAACCAGCCTCTCTTGAGGATAGTAGTACCACCACTTCTACTAATACTACTGCTAGCAATACAGCTACTACTGCTAATAGTCCTGATACTAGCGCCTCAAGCAATAATAGCCATAAGACTGATAGAGACCATCAAATACCAAGCAGTAAGGAATGGTCTGACTTTATGAGCCGTCTATCTCAATACCCAGATGAATCTGGGGCTAATTATGAGCAGACATCAAGCTTAAAATCTGGCAGTCAAACTACAACTGCTAATAGTATTGAAGCTTCAACAACTACTAAAGCACAACAGGAGGCTAATCAAAGAGCAAGCCTCAATGATGGTCAAGCGCTAAACGCTGACTTAGTACAAGAAAATAATCTTTCTGATACTAATAGTTTAGGCCGCAAACCTAATCAAGTATTAGATTCCGTATCCCCAGATGATCAATCTCAAGAGCAGTATGAAATGAAAAGTCCAGAGCACCATTCTGAGCCCAATGTAGCTTCAGAACAACCAAGCACGTCAGACTTTGCTTCCAATCAAGAGCAAATTCCTAGTGGACAGCAGTGGTCTGAGTTTATGGAGCGCTTAGCCCATCATAATGATGCTATGCGTGCCGAAGGCAATCAGGCACCAACAGAGGAAAACTATTATCAAGGGCAAGTGCCAGGAGCCAATAGTGCAGCACAAGACCCAGCCCGCTTTGCCCATCTGTTTAATAATCAAGCTCACGCTCCTGGTCAAAGCCAAGGCCAAGGCCCAGGCTTAAGCCAAGGACAAGCTCAGTCCCATGGACAAGTCTATGGCTCTGGACAGGGCTCTAACTATCACCAGTATATGAACCAGGCGCAGGCACAGGCGCAAGTACAAGCACAAGCACAGGCTAATATGAAAGCTAATGCTTTAAGACAGGCGCTAGGGCAGGGCCAAGCACCAGGTATGCAAGGCATGTCTGGGACGCAAGGAGCAGCAGGAGCCTTTGGGGCAAGTGGTATGGCAGGACAAGCTCAACACGGCCATGGCCAAGGCCAAGGCCAAGGGCTGGGCTTTGGAACTCAAGGTCAGGGCCAAAGCCAAGGTGCCTATTATGGGCACAATCAAGGCCAGTATCAGGCCCAAGCTCAAGCGCAAGCCCAAGCTCAGGCTATGGCCCAAGCACGCATGAATCAGACTATGGTCAATAATGATATGGATTATGCTAAAAAGGAAAAGCTCAGTGATAATCTTGCCTTCCATATCTTAATGGTGGCTGTGATTTCCTTGTGCTTATTAATTCCTACCATGTTCTTTGAGTATGTGCTTAATGATCGCCAGTATACCGAAGAGATGGCCATTGAATCTATTGTTACCCCATGGGGAGAGGATCAAACTTTATCCGATCCTATAGTGGTAGTGCCAACTCCTATGCTTTCTAAGAAATATGTCAACTCAAATGATGAAACTACATTAATAGAAAGCGTCGAGACTAAGAACTTCTATGTTTATCCTGATGAGGCTAATTCCCAAAACAAGCTAAGCTTAGAAAAGAGAGCTCGTGGTAATTATGTTGCCACCTTGTATAAGGTGAATACCGAGCAAAAGGGTAGCTTTGACTTAAGGCATGCTTATGAGTCCATTATGGCTTTAAGCAAGGTGGATCATGCTGGCTATGACGAAATCTATTTATACTTCCCTGTAGAGTATAAGCGCTCTATTGGAGAAATTGCCTTTGTGAATATCAATGGTAAGGACTTTGTAGTAGAGCCAAGTAGTTTTGATACTGGCTTTATGGTTACTATTAGCCCATCAGAGGTTAGAAAGATTATAAATGGAGAACCTTTAGGTCACACTAGTAATCAAGATAGCAATGCTCCTGCTTTATATAATTCTTTAGATGCTAAGGCGGTAAAAGCTAATGAGAGCAATAATGCTGTTGCTAAAGCAGGGGAAAAAGAGTTCTCTAACTTTAGCTTATTACGTCCTGGCGAGCTGCGCTATCATGCCAAATTTGAAGTTCGCGGCTCACAAAAATTTGCATATATGGCTTTAGGTAATCAAACCTTTACGAATATTTCAGGTGTAGGTACTGTGCCTTCTTTTGCAGGTAATTACTTACCAACAGAGCATAGTATTGATGAGCAGGCATTGTCATTTGATGCTATCTACAAGCAAAGTAATTTAGCCTCAGGAAGACGACAAATCGAACTTGATGAAAAGTTTAGATTTAGTGATGAAAATAGCTATGTAATTACTATTGCTGATCGCTCTATGTCATATACTTTAATTGAGAGACTGACTAAATATGTCTTACTCTTTATTGCTATGACCTTTGTTACTGTTTTGGCTTTTGAAATTGTAGCTAAGCGTACTGTTTCTTTAGTGCAATATGTAGTAATTGGCGTGGCATTAGTGCTGTTCTATATGGTCTTACTCTCTTTAAATGAGCATACTAATTTCACTATATCTTACATAGTTGCAGCGCTCTTAATGTCATCCATGATTGCCTTATATTTAAAGGCCGTATTGGATTCAAAACGCAATGCTATTTGTGTGTTTTTGCTCCTCTTAGCTATGTATGCTGTACTCTTTGCTATTGTTCATATTCAGGCATACGCACTGTTAGTAGGAACTATCTTGTTGGTAATTATGCTTGGTGTAGTAATGTTTATTACCCGTAAGCTCAATGCCACTAAAAGCTAACTTAAGCTCAAACCTCAAAGAGACCATCTTGCCTAAGATAAAGGCTAGAGGCTATAGGCTATAGGCCCTTAATAAAGGGCCTCTATCAAGCGTATAGAGCTAACTAGAGGCCATAAGGCAGCTTATACAGTCTAACTGTTAGCATATTTGTCTTAGGAACTGCAACCAATTAATTTGATCTTCTTTTAGATGTTTTTGCTTTAGTAATCTAATACTAGAGCTTGTAAACAACCAAATTAATTGATTACAGTTCCTTAGGCAAAGCATGAGGGCGATATGAGGTTGGTTTAAGCGCTAGCTGACTTAAATGAAAAAGCCATGATTATGTTCGTTAATCATGGCTTTTTTGATTTGAGGGCAAAAAAACTCAAAAGGACGCTAAATTATGGAAATTAGCGCTTTTTCTTACTGTTTTTGCCAGCTTTTTTGGACTTTTGGTGTACGCCCTTAATTGGTATACCTTGGTAGGCAGAGTTTTGATTTTCGTTGCTATTAGGGCGGGCGCTATTATCCTGCTGGATATTAGCCTGTGCTGTTGCTTGTGCCTGGAGCGCAGCTTCTTTTTTAGCATTAGCCTCTCTTTGTTCGGCCATATAGCTATCAGCCAGGAAGAAAGAGTTGTTTAAAGGAGTTTTGCGCTCTTGAGCCTCATCCATTAAAGTAATGATATAGTTCTTAAAGCGCTCTAAATTCTTATTAGGATCATTTACTGCACTTGCCTTGGCGCATTGCTCACTATAATCGTGAGTTAATAAATGCTCTAAAGCGGCTAAATAAGGAACAATTTCCTCATCATTAGGAATAACATTATTATCAGCAAAGCTGCTAGCAGGAGGATCAACAACAATACCGCCTAAATTGCTATCATCAATAATTAGTTGGCCTTGTTCATTGTTGGCAAATGTACGACCAATAGCCTCAGGTAGGCCGCCATAATTGTTAGCCAGTACAGGAATGCCACTCATATTAGCCTCAGTAGCTACCATGCCCCAAGCCTCAAAGCATAATGATGGGCAAACCATTACTTTAGTTAAGGCATAAACAGCCTTCATATTAGTAGTATGCTCGGCAACATCAATACAAGATAAGATCTTTTGGGCATCTGGGCCTTCGAGGAATTTTGAGCCATCATGGTTTTTGAGAGATTGAACAATCTCATCATAAGAGCCTCGATTTTTAACTACTAAAAATCTTAAAGGCACAGCAGGGTACTTGTTAATAAAGGCTCTAATGAGACCAATAAACACAGCAATACCTTTGTATGGTAGAGGGTTAACCAAGGTAATATATCTTTGGTCTCTATTTTCATTAGGGCCCAAGACTTTTTCAGGGTTAATGACAATACCAAAAGGTTTAACAGCGGTTTTTCTATCAGGGCGACGATTGTAGTACATGCTGATAGCTTGAGAATTGGTTAATACTACATCGCAGTCTGGGAAAGCAAAATTATCATGAGAGGCATTACAAACAGCATAAGCAGTAGCAATACCACGGGCCTTTGCTTCACGGCGTAAGCTTAAGGAGAAAAGATCTGGACAATAGCCAATTACAATGTCAGGTTGGTAAACCTCAAGCAATTTGACAAATAAAGACCAAACAGTGGTTTGTTCGCTGGCCTTAATTTCTCTCAGGCCAGTTGAGCTAGTCTTAACTACGAAATACTCGATATTTGAGAGTCGAAATTGATAAAAGCCAGCAGGGTTTTCTTCTACTTTTTCAGTAATAGCATTAAGGCCCTGTAAACCACTAGGATCATCTCCAATAGTAGCATTAAGAGCTTTTACCTCCATTCCTTGCAAGGCTAACTGCTCTAAAATGAACTTATTGCTAATGGCAGCGCCATTAGAGCTATCAATTAAGCAAGGTAGGGAGTACCACAAAATCTTGTAAGGCTGTTTCGACTTATTCATAGACAAAGCCCAATATATTATGTTTGTAATGGAAAAATGGTAAGCCAATAATTTGTACATAAAAAACCATTGGCTTAGCAC
>Cam_p2__coassemble_1464_pt1 | contig 18261 bp, 11 predicted proteins | sample Cam_p2__metabat2_low_PE_034 | metagenome-assembled genome bin Cam_p2
CTTTTGTAAGTAAGCACAGCTAATTTATGAATTTTTGCTCTAAAAGTAATACGTAAGTATCTATAAAAATCAGTCAAAAAGAGCTGATAAACTCCGTTAGAATCGTGTTTTTTAATATGGGTAGTTTGAGATCTTTAACATAATAATTTAGAATGCTCCTTATATGTGTCTGCATAAGCCTACAGTTATTTGTGTGGCTGATGTAAATCACAAGATAACCATTTCTAACTGTAGTTGTTTTTAAGATCAGTTTACTTGGCAAAGTTTAGCTTTGCTAATTTGTGGCAGTGGTTAGTAATTATTTATAGTTTTAACCATTTAATTTAATCATGGCAGCAAGGTCATAACTTATTTTCAATAGCAATCATAAATAAGTTGTGCTCTCTCCATGGTTTTACAGATTTTTTTATAAAGTGCTTGTTTGTTAGCACTTTTGCTTTGCTTGTTTAAATAATTTTAGGTGGCATTAGGTAATTATTACCTGTATTTTGCTAGCTACAAATCCTAAGTCTGAATCTTAAAAGCAAACCAAACTATAGTCAGTATTCATGTTAAGCAAAGTCTGATTATTAACATTAGAAAGTTGATGCTAAGGATTGATTAATGGCTACTTTCTCCCACATCCCTGTTTTATTGCATGAGTGCATTGAGGGCTTAAATATCAAGGCTGATGGTGTTTATATTGATGGCACTTTCGGTCGTGGGGGTCATTCACGCCAAATTTTAGCATCATTAGGTGCTAATGGACGTTTAATCGGACTGGATCGTGATTTAAGCGCTATTGAAGTAGGTAAGGAATTAGAAAAAGAAGATCCTCGTTTTACCATTGTTCACACTCCTTTTTCTCGCTTAAGTGAAGTTTGTCAGGAGCTTGATTTAGTTGGTAAGGTTGATGGCATTTTGCTTGATATTGGCGTGTCCTCACCTCAGCTTGATGATGGTAGTCGTGGCTTTTCTTTTGATAAAGATGGCCCTTTGGACATGCGCATGGATCAAAGTGCACCAAAGTCAGCACAAAGTGTCATTGCTTCTTATGATGTTAAGCAATTGGCTTATATTTTTAAGGTCTATGGTGAAGAGCGCTTTGCTAATCAAGTAGCCCGTGCTATTGTGCGCCGCCGTGAAAATGAGCCTTTTACTAGCACTAAAGATCTAGCTAATGTCATTGCTGGCGCAATTCCTGGCAAGCCAACTCCTAAGCATAAAGCAACCAGATGCTTCCAGGCTTTAAGAATTGAAGTTAACTCAGAACTTGAAGAGCTAAAAACTGCCCTACAAGGCGCTGTTGAGGTCTTAGCCCCACAAGGTCGACTTTGCGTTATTTCCTTCCACTCACTAGAAGATCGTATTGTGAAAACTTTCTTTAAAGAAAGCTCTCAAGGTCAAAAAGTACCTTCAGTAGTTCCTCTTACCAGTGAGGAGCTGGATCGTATTAGATTACAGACAGCCACTTTAGATTTAATTGGCGGCGCTATTAAGGCCACCGATGCTGAAATTGAGGCTAATGTACGATCTCGTAGTGCTACTTTGCGCGTTGCGCAACGCTTATGTAAGGGAGAATAAGTATGTTTGGCTTTACTCCCAAAACCCGTAAGCATGACCAATTAGATAACAGTGAAATGATTTCACTGTTAGGCTCTAGTGTTGATAATGATCAACTCAATGGCGACTTGCTTAAATTTGGTGCTTTAGATAATGGTGACGAGCTTAGTCAAGAAAAAGTAGGGGCTTTTGTTGCTGATGCCTCTATTTATAAAACTGACTCAGCTGATAAAGCAGGCCCATTAGCTAAGACCAATACCACAGAAACTCAATATTTTGATATTGATAGCCTCGCTGACGACTTCTTAGATGACGAATACCTCGAGGACTTTGCCGCCGCAGCCCCAGCTGCTGTAGCTGCTAACGCAGCGACAGCAGCTAACGCTGCTGTAGTCGGTACTTGCGAGAGTGCTAGCTTAGCAGATGGCAAACTAGAGCCGATTGCTGCTACATTGGAGGAGATTGCTACTAGCAGTGAGGAAGTTATTGACTGTAAAGAACAAGTGCTTGATAACGACTTGTTAACTGATGATAGTGTCAATAATGAACTTTCTTTTAAGGTCGAACAAGTAAGTAGCGATGATACTCCGCCTAAAGCTGTGATTTTAGATGAGGCTGAGGCTTTACGAGAGGCTAAAAATCAAAAGAGAGTTAGCGCTCAGGTTAATGACATTCTTAACTTAGATAAAGAAAAGAAGTCTAAGACTAAATTTGCTTTGATTGGCCAGAGTCTTTATAACGTACAAAAAGATGAAGATAATCTTTTAAGTAACGAAAAAGAAGAATTTGGCAAAATTGAGGCTGAGGACTTTATTACTGGCAATGTGACTGTAGTCAGCCAAACCTTGCGTACTGGTACTGATAATGTAGTAATTGCTACCTCAGGCGCTTTAGATAGCTCTTATGATGAAGAAGAGAGCGAAACTAAAGAGCAAATCCATGACGTTGATTATGACAGCAATTCTCAACGTTGTAGCATTACTTTAAGTCTGCCAAACGACAATCAAGAGCAAAAAGAGCCTCGTTTATTGCCTCTGTTATTAAGAGACTTTGGCGTACATTGGATTACTTATGGCTTAGCCATTTGTGTGTGCTTGTTATGTCTGTTAAAGGTTTATCAAGTACAAGACACACGTGATCTTACAGCTCGTTTAAATGAGGTGGTCGCTACTAATGCTGATTTAGAAAAGCAATGGTTGATCTTAGTAGCCTCAAGACAGAAGCTCTCAGAGCACTCAGAAATTCGTGCTGTGGCTAGTGAGTCTTTGGGTATGGTTTCACCAAAAACAGAAAATGAGAAAGTAATTTCTCTGCATAGAAAATAGTTTTTATTAAAAGGCCGCATAAGCGGCCTTTTTCATACCTTGATAAACATAAGTCTAAAGTTGAGTAATATTTAATTTTTCTTATAATTATGAGATCTTTTAGATTTTATAGATTAGTTAATCAATGGTAGTTATGAATGTCGATTTTTAGCAGTTTTAAAAAAGCCAAAGATAAGCGCTCTAAAGGAGGGTTATCCTATCGGGCTAATAGTAAAGTAGGTACTGCTAATAAGCCTAGTGATGGCTCTGATGTCTATTTGCTTAGTAATTTTCGTCTTTCCATAGTTTGGCTGGTCATTTTAGTCTCAATAGGCTTTTTAGTAGGCCGCTTATTATGGATTCAGGTACTGCATCCAGAGCGCTTAATTAAAGAAGGTAATAGCCGTATTATCCGTAACTATACCTATGAGCCAGCACGAGGACTGATTACCGATCGTAATGGTAAAATTCTCGCCTTATCCGTTCCTGTAAAAAGTATATTTGCCAATCCTAGTGAGATGAATGATAAAAAAGTAACTCACAATCCTGAGTTATTAAGGCAAATAGCACAAATTATTGATGTATCTCCCCAAGAGCTGTTTGACAAGGTCAAAGATAGCTCTCGTCGTCATGTGCGTTTAAAGCAATATTTACCTATCAATAAAGCTCAAGAGCTAGCTAAGCTTAAAGTTCCAGGTATTTTTATTGATGATAACTACCAGCGCTATTACCCTACTGGAGCAGTAAATGCCCAAATTGTAGGTATTTTAAGTGGCGAAGGTACAGGTGTATATGGCGTAGAAAAAAGCTTTGATGAGTTTTTGTCTGCTGAGAGCATGTCTAAAAAGGCTAAAAAAGATCTCAGTGGCCATATTATTGAAGATTTGGGCGTTACCGAAAGGGGTAAAGTGGGCGGTAATTTAGTACTTAGTATTGATGATCGTCTTCAGACCTTTGCCTATGAGGCTTTAGAAGAGGCCGTCAATAAACATGGAGCAGAGTCTGCTAGTGCGGTAATGATGGATGTTAAAACAGGTGAGGTTTTGGCTATGACCAATTACCCTAGTTTTGACCCTAATGATCGCACCTACTTTGATTCTAATCATGCTCGTAATCGTGCCATTACTGATGTGTTTGAGCCAGGTTCTACTATTAAGCCTTTTGTAGCTCTAGCAGGATTAGAGTCGAAACAAGTCAAATGGACAGAGGTGTTTGATACTAGATCCTTTAAAGTTAATGGCAAGTGGATTACCGATACCAAAAAAGTAGATAGCTCTACCTTATTTGAAGTTATTAAAAACTCGTCGAATACAGGTATGGCTCAAATCTCCATGAGAATTGGCCCTGCCATGGTTCTTTCTATGTTTGAGCGCTTTGGTTTTGGAACTAGTACTAACTCAGGTCTTTCTGGTGAAGTGCAAGGCAATATTAATAGCTCACGAACTTTCTGGTCAGAAATTGATAAGGCTACTTTAGGCTATGGTTACGGTATAACTGTAACTTCGCTCCAGCTGGCCTCTGCCTATGCAACTTTAGCTAATTATGGAGCCAGAATACCAGTCTCCATTTTGCGTCAGGTAGAAAAGCCATCCTACTCGCAAGTAGCTAATGTCAATGAAATTAGGCGCATGCATAGTGTGCTGGAAATGATTGTAGATCAAGGTTCTGGTAGTAGAGCGGCTATTAATCGCTATCGTATTGCAGGTAAGACAGGTACGGCTCATATTGCCCAAAAGGGTGGTTATGCTGATGAATATGTAGCATCCTTTGTTGGTTTTGCTCCTATCTCTAATCCCCGCTTTGTATTATCAGTAGTGGTATTTAATCCGCAAACAGGAAGCCACTTTGGTGGTGCTGTATCTGGCCCGCCATTTCACTACATTATGACCAAGGCGCTACAGCTTTATAATATTCCACCTGATAAGAAAGAGTAGAGTGTTTTAAAGCTCTGAAAAATAGTTAAAATAAGCGCTTGCTATTAAGATTTACTCTGATATTAAGTTTAATAGGAAATTTCTAAGTTAATTAAGCCATACTTAGTAATGCTATTAAGATAATTTGGCTTTGAGGTTTATTTAATGAAATTTGAAGGTACCTTAGAAAGCGTATGCGACTATCTTGAAATCACTCCTGTATTGAGTGACAGGATAAGACAACTGTTAAGCAAAATTAAAGTTACCAATATTGAGTGTGATTCTCGTCGTGTAACTAAGGGCACCATCTTTTATGCAAAAAAGGGCGCACACTTTAATCCTTTTGAGCATTTAGAAGAAATCAAAGCCAAAGGTGCAGTTGCTATTTTAATTGATGCTCCTAGTGAAAAAGAGCAGCAAGATGGCTGGCAATCAGTACTTAATTACGCTCAAGTAGGTAATCAAATTAAGCCTAATATTGATACTGATGATGGTGACTCTAACGTTGTAAGCCAAAAAGTGCGCTCAGGCAAGGCTGTGGTCACTCGTTATATTAGCGATCCTATTTTGGCGCAACAAGAATACAAAGCATCTCAAGAAACTCCAGAGGCTAAAGCTATTGCAGATGCTAAGATGTTGCGTTTGGTATTGCCAAGCAACAAGAGCTTAAGTGCTTTGGCAGGCTTTATTTATGATAATCCATCAGAGAAGTTACGTCTTATTGGTGTAACAGGAACTAATGGTAAAAGCACTATTACTAGCTTAATTGCTCAAATGCTTAATCGTTGTGGTCATAAGTGTGCGTTATTTGGCACTTTAGGTTATGGCTTTTTAGATGATTTGCAAGTTAGTGCTAATACTACTTTAGATGCCATTTCTCTACAAAGAGAGCTGGCTCATTATGTTGAGCTTGGTGCTGACTATGCGGTCATGGAAGTATCATCAATTGGCTTTTGTGAAGGACGTGTGTCTGGTTTAAGCTTCTTTGCTGGTGCCTTTAGTAATTTAAGTCGTGATCACTTGGATTATCACCAAAATATGGGTGATTATTTTGCTTCCAAGTTAAACTTCTTAAAAATGATCCCAGAGCGCTATTTGGTAGTTAATTGCAACAATCAAGAAGGTAGCAAAATTGCCAGTGAAATTAGCAATTGCTATCAAGTAACTATTCAAAGTACAGCCTCAACTGCTTCTATTGCCTCTCAACTTAATATTCAAAATATTAAATATGAGAGCTCTTATACTGAGCTGGCCATTAATGTAGGTGCTAAAAAGACTTTAAGCACTAAACTTGGCCTATTAGGTAAGTTTAATGTAGAGAATTTTGCAGTAGCTTTAGGCGTATTAGTGTCTATGGGCTATGACATTAAGTTCTTAATGCGCAATGCCTCTAAATTAAAGCCTATTACTGGTCGTATGGAGTGCTTCTGTCTGCCTGAAAAGCCACGTTTGATTGTTGATTATGCTCATACTCCTGATGGTGTAGAGCAGGCTTTAAGAGCAGCACGCAACCATACTGATGGCAATGGCCGTATTTTTGCCATTGTAGGTTGTGGTGGCGATCGTGATATGGGCAAGCGACCAATTATGGCGCTTAAGAGTTCAGTATATGCTGACTATGCTATTTTCACTGCTGATAATCCTCGCTCAGAGAAGTTAGATAACATTATTAACGATATGCTCTTAGGTGTAGAAACTGATCCTAGCGAAAGTGCACGTTATGTATTGTTAGATGAGTATTACCAAATTACTTTGTTATTAAAAGATCACCAAGACATCGTTGACCAGGCCTTAGCTAAGATTAAGGACACTCACAATCCTGACTACACTTACTGTGAGGCAGTTTTAGCTCAAGCAATTGGCAAAAATAAGCCTTTTGAGGAGCTTAATACTGAGCTTGAGATTGTATGTCATGAGTCTAATGATGACTTGTTCTATGAGCATGCTAGCGATTATGTAACTCAAGTTCTCAATTGTTGTGCTCAGAGCTTAACTTTCGAGCAATATGATGCGCTACGTGTTAAGTATGATAAGACTTTAGTCAACCATGCTCTTAAAGGCGCTTACTATCAAGCCCATCAAGAAATTTTTGGTATGCCTGTATGTCTTATCAAAGACAAAGATGTTATTCGCAATGTCTTTGTTATTAAAGACCGCTATCAAGCTATTCGCTTTGCCTATGAGCATGCTAATAAGAATGATTGTGTGGTCATTGCAGGTAAAGGTCATGAGGATTACCAAATCTTTGCAGATAAAACCATCCACTTTAGTGATCGTGAAATCTGCTGCGAGCTTTTAGGCATCAACGAAGATGGTCAGCCCCTAACAGCCCTCAACCGTCTCGACATGGCCGCTGCCCTCAACCCAAGCACCACCAAGTCCAAGTCCAAGGCCCCAGCCGCCGCCAAGGCCCCTGCAAAAGCAGCAGCCCCAGCTAAAGCTGAGGCCTCGGCTAAAGCTGCTGCCCAAAAGACTACTAAGGCCCCTGCCAAGGCTCCTGCTACTTCTAAGGTAGCAGCCAAGGCACCAGCTAAGGCTGAGCCAAAGGCTAAGGCTCAAGCTCCTGTGGCTAAAGTAGAGAGTGCTAATAAGGTAGCTGCTAAAACTACTGCAAAAGCTACAGTAAAGGCTGCTCCTAAGGCCAAGGCTGAGCCAAAGGCTCAGGCAAAGGGCAAGGCTAAGAGCTCACAGAGTGCAAAGGGAGAATAACTATGATTGCTTTTTCTTTAAAAGAGCTAGTACAAAAGAGCAAGGGCCTTTTACACTTTGGTGCTAAGAGCAAGCTTAATAGTGACGAGGCTTTAATTAAGAGTGTCTCTACCTCATCTAAGAGTGCTGATCAAGATACTTTGTTTATTCCGCTTAAAGGCGAGCGCTTTGATGCTCATGATTTTATCGAAGATGCTTTAGATCATGGGGCAGGGGCAGTAGGCTCACATAGATCCTATGATGAGCTTAAGGGTCAGGTTTCTTTAGAGAAATTAGAGCGCTGCACCGTAGTTGAGTGCTCTGACACTTTAAGACTATTGGGCTTATGTGGCCAGATTGTACGTCACAAGAGTGGTACTTTAATTGGCGCTATTACTGGCTCTTGCGGTAAGACCACAGTTAAAGAGATGTCAGCTTCTATCTTGGCCCAAAAAGGTAAAACTTTGTTTACCGAGGGTAACTTTAACAATGATGTGGGCGTGCCTTTAACTTTATTGCGCTTAGATAATAGCTTTGAGTATGCCATTGTTGAGCAGGGTGCTAGCCATTTAGAAGATATTGCCCGTACTAGCGAGTTTGTTGAGGCTGATTTTGCTTTAATTACTAATGTAGGCGAAGCTCATATTGAGGGCTTTGGCTCTAGTAAGGGTGTTTATCAGGGTAAAAGCGAGATCTTAGATAAGCTCTTTAGTCTTTATCCTGTAGAGCAAAAAGACTATACCTCAACAGGTCTATTAAAAGGCATTGCTATTGTTCCTGCTGATAACAAGTTTATTGACTGCTGGAAAGAAGATTATTCAAGTGCTTTTGAGCAAGGTAAATTGTTAACCTTTGGCACCTCTAGTTCTGCCACTATGCAGGTTAGCAATATTGTTAGCACTAATAATGTGTTGTCTTTTCATTTACATAGTAATGATGAGCGTTTTAAGTGTGATGTTGACATCACTATTAATTCCTTAGGCCGTCACAATGCTATTAATGCCGCTGGTGCTGCCTTATTAGCTATGGTTATGGGTGCTAGTGAGCAAGAGGTGGTACAAGGTTTAAGTACTACAGAAAATATGAAAGGCCGCTTAACTCCAATTAGCTATGACCATGGTTTAACTATTATTGATGATGCCTACAATGCTAGCTTTAATGCTGTGATTGCTGCCATTGATACTTTAGAGGCCTTTGAGGGCAATAGAGTATTTATTTTTGGTGATATGGGTGAGTTAGGAACTCAAGAGGTAGAGCTTCACCAGAAGGTAGGTGCTTATGCTAAGGATAAGATTGATTTACTCTTATGCATAGGCCCTCTCTCTCAGTACTCAGTTAGCGCTATGGGCCATAAATCACTGCATTTTACCAAGCATGAAGATCTGATTGATTATTTAGAAAATTACCTAACTAAGAACTTACAAGATCAACATAAGGTGACCTGTCTTATCAAGGGTTCTCATGCTATGCATATGGATATAGTGGTCAATGCTCTAAAGGATTTTGCTAATCAAAAAGCTTAAAAAGAGTTAGTTTTTTAGTTTATCTAGCGCTTAATGGTTGTTTGAGGGAATTGGGCGCTTGTTTTTTGGGGAAATTATCATGCTCATTATGTTGGCTGATTGGCTCACTCAATATGTGCCAGCCTTTCGTGTCTTTGAATATCTTACCTTTAGAGCGGTATGCGCCTTACTTACAGCCTTATTCTTATCATTATGGCTAGGCCCTAAAACTATTGCTAAATTACAAGTTTTACATTTTGGTCAAGTAATTCGTAAAGATGGACCAGAAAGTCACTTAAAGAAGCAAGGTACTCCTACCATGGGCGGTATCTTGATCAATGCTACTATCATTGTGTCCATTCTTTTATGGGCTCGCTTAGATAACGTCTATGTGTGGTATACCGTAGCTACTGTCTTTGGTTATGGTTTAATCGGCTTTGTAGATGATTATTTAAAAGTAGTAAGACATGATCCTCGTGGTTTAAGAGCTAAGTATAAGTACTTTTGGCAGTCTGCTATTGCTCTAACTTTAGGCTGCTGTATTTATGGTTTTGCCACCTCGCCAGCTGAGACTACTTTAGTAGTTCCTTTCTTTAAGAGCTTCATGCCTGATATTGGCTTCTTAATTATCCCTCTGGCTTATTTTGTAATTACTGGTTCTTCTAATGCAGTAAACCTAACTGATGGTTTAGACGGTTTAGCCATTATTGTTACTATTACCGTAGCCAGTGGCTTAGGTATTATTGCCTGGGTAACTTCCAACTATAATTTTGCAGAATATCTTTATATTCCATATGTGCCTTTAGCCTCTGAATTGGTCATTGCCTGTGTATCCATTGTTGGTGCTGGCTTGGGCTTCTTGTGGTTTAACACCTATCCTGCTGAAATCTTTATGGGCGATGTCGGCTCCTTAGCTTTAGGTGCAACCTTAGGTATTATTGCCGTATTGATCCGTGAGGAACTCTTATTATTTATTATGGGCGGTATCTTTGTAATTGAAACTTTAAGTGTGATTTTACAAGTTGGTTCTTTCCGCTTACGTGGTGTGCGTATTTTTAGAATGGCACCAATTCACCATCACTTTGAAAAGGGTGGTTGGCCAGAGCCAAGAGTTATTGTGCGTTTCTGGATTATTACCATTATTTTGGTGTTATTGGGTTTAGCAACCTTGAAATTACGTTAGGCCTTAGATAGCTAGTTAAAAAAATAACCGAGTATGGTTGAGGGGAAATAGCTGTGGATAGATATAAGGGAAAAAAGATTGCTGTTGTCGGTCTTGGTATTTCCAATATTGCAGTAGTGTCATTCTTATTAAAGCATGACTTAAAGAAATTATCTTTATTTGATACTAGACCAAATCCTCCTTATGCAGAAGAGGTTCCAGGTGGTGTGGACTTCAACTTAGGCCCACTTAATGTTGAGTTGCTTAAAGAATACGACATGCTAGTAGTAAGCCCTGGTCTTTCTATCAATATGCCTGAAATTAAGGCCGCAGCTGATGCTGGAGTTGAAATTGTAGGTGATATTGAGCTGTTTGCTTTTGAGGCTAAGGCTCCTATTGTTGCTATTACTGGTTCTAATGGTAAGTCCACCGTAACAGCCTTGATTGGTTATATGCTAGAAAAAGCAGGTATTAATACTGCTATTGGTGCCAATTTTGGTAATCCAGTTTTTGATATTCTCTCTGATCGTGTTGAGGCCTATGTTTTAGAGCTTTCGAGCTTTGAACTTGAGACTACTAAGAGCTTAAAAATTGAAGCTGGTGTCATTTTAAATGTATCTGAGGATCACTTAGATCGTTATGATGGCAGCTTAGAGAAGTATGCTCAGGCTAAGCGCCGTATCTTTACTAATTGCAATAAGATTATTGTTAATCGTGATGATAAGCGTACCTATCCAGTAGTAGCAGAGCAAAACGAGCGTATTTTCTCCAGCTTTGGCTTAGATAATAAGGAATATGGTCGAGAGGTAACTGATCAGACCACTTATTTATGCGTCAATGGTAAGCGTGTTATGGATGCCCGTGATTTAATTATCTGTGGTATTCACAATGAGCTTAATGCTTTAGCTGCTATGGCTTTAGCTGATGCTATGAATATTCCTCGTGAAGTGCAAATTCAAGCTTTAAAAACCTTTAGTGGTTTAGAGCACCGTTGCCAATTAGTACGTATTTTAGAGGGTGTATCTTTCTATAATGACTCTAAGGCCACTAATGTTGCCTCAGCAGAGGCTGCTATTTCAGGTTTAAGCCCACGTCATAAAGAAGGCATTATTTTATTAGCTGGCGGTATTGGTAAGGGCCAAGATTTTACCCCTCTTAAGCGCTATATTGGTAAAGAGGTCAGCAAGGTTTATTGCTTTGGTCGTGATGCTCAAAAAATCTTAGACTTAGATAGCAAGCGCTGTGTTAGTGTCTTAAATATGCGTCAGGCTATTCGTCAGGCCTTTGCTGAGTCTAAAGATGGTCAGGCTATTTTATTAAGCCCTGCTTGCTCTTCCTTTGATCAATTTACGGGCTTTGATGAGCGTGGCAGAGTGTTTGTTAATTTAGTTAACAACCTTATTAGTAAGGATGATCTTGTCTAGCACCACCATCCTAGGGTGGGGTAGCTATTAGTAATTTTCCCTAGTATCTAAGTTAAAAACACCGCTTATTGGTTAGGGGAGATAAAAATAAGGGCTGCGCATAGCGCAGCCTTTATTTTAAAATTCTGTGAGGAAATCTTAATTAAAAGATGTCCTTGACCAAGCATTTTGTAAGTATCGCAAGGTGTGATCAGATCAATTATCCTCAATAAGACAATATAAGTCTTGCTCTTTATTTATTGGGTTATATATGGCAAAAAGCGACAATAAAGTACGAAAGGTAGCAATGTTTGATCGCACCATCATCTTTGTAAGCCTGCTCTTATTGCTAATTTCCATTGTGTTGATTTCCTCAGCATCGGTTCAAGAAGCTTTTAATAAAACTGGTGACACTTATTTTTATCTCAAACGCCAAGTTGCTTTTACCGCAGTAGCAGTAGTTTGGGGCATATTAATGACCTCCATACCAAGTAAAACCTGGTTTAATATTGCTCTGCCCTTGATGGGGGTGGCGATGGCGTTATTAGTTTTAGTGTTGATAGTGGGCAAAGAGGTTAACGATGCTAAACGATGGATTGGTATTGGCCCAATTAATTTACAGCCTGCGGAATTACTAAAACTATTTTGGATTATTTATTTTTCCAGCTATACCTGTCGCAAAATAGAAATGGTGCGACATATGCTATCGGGCTTTATTAAGCCTTTGTGCTTTATTGGTTTTATAGCAGGCTTGCTATTAATGCAACCTGATTTTGGTTCATTAGTCGTAGTGACAGCCATAACTTTTGGTATTCTTTTTGTAGCGGGCGCTGGCTTATTAAAATACGTAAGCACCTTATCTCTAGTAGCCCTAGCTGGAGCCATAATTATCTGGGTGCAGCCTTATCGCTTAGCTCGTATTACAGCCTTCTTAGATCCGTGGCAAGATCGCTTTAGAACAGGTTATCAGTTAACTCAATCATTGATGGCTTTCGGTAGAGGTGGCTTAACAGGAGAGGGTATAGGTAACTCTATTCAAAAGCTAGGTTATTTGCCAGAGGCTCATACTGACTTTGTTATGTCTATTATGGGCGAGGAGTGTGGCTTTATTGGTGTCTGTTTTGTTATCTTGCTGGAGTTTATTATTGTAGCCAAGGCTATTATGCTATCTGCCAAAATCTTAAAACAAAAAGTAATGTTTCAAGGATATGTAGCTTTTGGTATAGGTATGTTCTTCTGTTTGCAAACAGTAATTAATATTGGTGCTGCCTCTGGTGGTTTACCTACTAAGGGACTTACTTTGCCTCTTATTTCCTATGGTGGCTCCTCTTTAATTGTTTGCATGTGGGCGCTAGCTATATTATTGCGTATAGATTATGAGTGGCGAACGCAAAAACTAGGTGAGTTAAATTACAACTGTTAGAAACCCTAGCGTTTTAGTGATATTGAAGTTGGGCATATTATGAGTAAAAGAGTTTTAGTAATGGCTGGTGGCACTGGTGGCCACGTGTTTCCTGCTTTAGCTATTGTCAAAGAGTTACAAGCTCGGGGTCATAGTGTAGAGTGGTTGGGCACTAGAGGACGTATCGAAGAAAGGGTGGTGCCTAATGAGGGCATTAACATCCATTATATTGATGTCAAAGGAGTACGTCGTAACGGCCTTATGTCATTACTTAAGGCTCCTTTTATGGTGATGCATGCCATTTTACAGGCTAAAAAGGTTATTAAGACTTTCAAACCTGATGTAGTTATTGGATTTGGTGGTTATGCCTCAGGTCCAGGCGGTATGGCTGCCTACCTTAGCGGTATTCCATTAATCTTACATGAGCAAAATGCTGCTGCGGGTATGACCAATAGAATTTTAGCTCGCTTTGCAAGTAAGATTTTGTTAGGTGTTGGTCAGGCCTTTGAAGGCCCTAAGGTTGAGTCAGTAGGTAATCCTGTACGTAAAGAAATCTTAGAGCTTTTTAATGAGGAGCGTACCTTTGTTCATGAAGATGGCAAAACTCATATTTTGATCATTGGTGGTTCTTTAGGTGCTCAAGCTTTAAATGAGCATGTCCCTGAGGCCTTAAAGCTCTTTGAGAGCGATGACATTGTAGTATTCCATCAATGCGGTAAGGATCAGAGTGCCAAGACTGCTGCCTTATATGAAGGCGCTAAGTTTGAAGTTCAAACCTCTGACTTTGTTGAAGATATGGCTAGCGCCTATAAAAATGCTGATCTTATTATTTGCCGTGCGGGCGCTTCAACCATATCAGAGGTAAGTGCAGCTAAGTTACCAGCTATTTTTGTGCCTTTGCCAACTGCTGTTGATGATCACCAAACTAAAAACGCCTTATCATTGGTAAATATTGATGCAGGCAAGCTCTTAAAGCAAAGTGAGCTTAATGCAATCTCTCTTCACGATTTGATTGCCTCTATGCGTGACGTTGCTACTTTAAAGTCTATGTCAGAGCATAGCGCCCAAGCCGCCAAACTCAATGCTACCCAACGAGTTTGCCAAATCATCGAGGAGCTAGCCAACAAGTAGCCCTCCCATTGCCATGAGCTGCGCTCATGCCCATGGCCCATAGCCAGGCCTATGGCCATAAGCCATAGGCTCAGGCTATGGCTCTGGCTACGGACACGGCCAGGCCAGGCTAGGCTAAGCCTAGCAATGATGGGCAAATGCCCTTCATGAATAAGTCCGTAGGCTTAGGTAGCAAGCAAAGATTGCAGAGCTATTTTTTTGTCTCATAGTGGATGAGTAAGAGATTAGGTCAATTTAGAGTAAGCATAAGGAAAAGTATTAGCAATTATTAAGAGCTCTTAAATCTTGTAAATATGGTAAACTTGCTCGGCACTGATCCTTACCCCTTTGATATGAGTTGTAGGATTAGTATTGTGGCAAAAAGTCATGTTCATTAAAACCGCAGAGCCTGAGATCGTTCTTGCATAGCGAATATGTTCACACGGATGACAGCTCCTCAACCCATACTTTGGAATAATGATGATCAATACAAGTTTTGAAAGTGTACCTCATATGCACAAAGTTCGCCGTATTCACTTTGTAGGTATTGGTGGATCTGGTATGTGTGGTATTGCCGAAGTTTTAAAAAATGAGGGTTATGCCGTTTCTGGTTCTGATATTGCTAAAAGCAAAGTAACTGAGCGACTAGAAGAACTTGGTATTCAAGTTTTTATTGGCCATAAGGCAGAGAATATTGAAGGGGCAAGTGTAGTGGTCGTATCTTCGGCTATTCATACTGGTAACCCTGAGGTTGATGCTGCTATTGCTAATCGTATTCCTGTGGTACGTAGAGCTGAAATGCTCGGTGAACTGATGCGCTATCGCTATGGTATTGCCGTATCAGGTACCCATGGTAAGACTACCACCACCTCATTAATTGCCTCTATTTTTGCCGAGGCTGCTTTAGATCCAACCTTTGTGATTGGTGGTTTGTTAAATAGTGCTGGCACTAATGCTCGCTTAGGCAAAAGCCGCTTCTTGATTGCAGAGGCTGATGAGTCTGATGCTTCCTTTTTACACCTACAGCCTATGCTGACTGTAGTAACCAATATCGAGGCTGATCACTTAGAAACCTATAATGGTGACTTTTCTAAGTTAACTGATACTTTTGTACAGTTTTTACATAACTTACCATTCTATGGTGTAGCTGTAGTTTGTATTGACGATCCAACAGTGGAGAGCATTATTCCTCGTATTGGCCGTCAGGTTATTACTTATGGTGTCAGTGAGAAGGCTGATCTGCAAGTAACCAACTTTATTCAAATGCAAGCAGGTTCATTCTTTACTGTTAAGCGTAAAAATGGCCCTGATATCAATGTTAAATTGCCTCTACCTGGCATTCATATGGCTAAGAATGCTACTGCGGCTATTGCTGTAGCTCTTGAAGAGGGAGTAGAGGAGAAATTTATCCTCAGCGCTTTAGAGCACTTTGGTGGTGTAGGTCGTCGCTTCCAACGTTATGGTCGCTATTTAGCTCCTAAGGGCATGGTAAGTATTGTTGATGACTATGGTCACCATCCATCTGAGGTAATGGCAACCATTAAGGCTATTCGTGAAGGCTGGCCAAACCGCCGTTTAGTCATGGTCTTCCAGCCACACCGTTATTCTCGTACTAGAGATCTCTATGAGGACTTTGTTAAAGTTCTACAAATGGTAGATGTACTAGTATTAGTAGAAATTTACCCAGCAGGCGAGTCTAAGATTCCTGGTGTTGATGGTCGTCATTTATGTCACTCCATCAGATCTCAAGGCCGTATTGAGCCACACTATGTAGAAAGTGTTGATGAAGTGCCTGCTCTTTTAGATGCCTTATGTGAAGAAAAGGATATTGTCCTTACTCAAGGTGCTGGTAATGTGGTACAAGTTGCTGGTATGTTAAGCTCACGTTGGCCTAAGTACGAGCCAGCAAAATAAGTAACAGTGGGCAAGAGGCTCACTTCATAAAGCTCTTTGTTAGCTAAGAATAGGGCAAAGAGCTTAAAAAAATTTCTAAATAGTAATTAATTAAAGTGCAGTTTATTAATCACTAGAACCTTACAAATTATCAGTAGTAGGAAAGACAATTGGCATTAGCAAAGCGTCCTTTTAAAAAGAGAATGAGTCGAGGCAAGTTTTTGCTATCGATTATTGTCTTTGTGAGCTTTTTATTTGCCAATTATAAAGCCTATGATCTTTTAGTGGGCTTTGCTACTAGCCCAACTACCTTTCCTATATCTCGTGTTGTAGTTTTAGGAAATCTTAAATACATTACTAAAGAGGAAATTGTTGCTACTGTAGGTAAGATGGCAGGTGGTCATAACTTAGTAAGTTATGATATAGATCTTTTGCATAATGCTTTAGTACAAATGCCTTGGGTATCAAAAGTATCGGTTCGCAAAAAGATGCCAGATACTATTGAGATTAGGCTAGTGGAGCATTTTCCGTCGGCACGCTGGAAAAGTACTGGCCTTTATGATGCTAATACTGATAGCGTGTTTTACCCAGATATGCAAAATCTTAATTTTTCCTTAGTAACTTTAAGTGCACCTCATGATACTTTAGCAGGTGAGCTGTATGCTCATGCTTATCAATTTATGAAGTTGACAGCCAAGACCCCTTATCTTATCAAAGAGGTTCATTTAGATGCTGCCCGTGGCTATAGAGTACTACTTGAAGGTGATGTCTGGCTGATTTTAGGTAGAGAAAGCTATGATGAGTTGCCTTTGATTCGCTTAAAGCGTTTTATTCTGGCCTTTGGTCAAACAAAGCTCAAATTACAGGATGTAGAGTATGTGGATCTGCGCTATGACAATGGTTTTGCCGTAGGCGAGCGCCAACAACAAGCAGATGTACCATCAACTAGCAAACCTTAATTTGAAGGTAGCTCAAGGCAAACAGATAACAGTAAGTGTTAGCCCTAAATAGCTGTAATTTGTCAGCAAGAGAAAACATTTGTAACTGAATTAAAAAGGAGAGCGCTACCTCCCTTGTTTAAAGACAGGGGTTTGTGCGCTACTAATATTATGACTTTATTTAAAGGGAAAAAGGCAGATTCAGTGCAAGATAAAGCCCCAGAACCTTTATTTGCATTAGATATTGGCACCTCTAAAATTCGCCTAATTGCAGGTCACGTATCTGATAATGGAGATGTGGAAATTACTTATTTTTCACAAATAGCCTCCTCAGGTATGGTCAATGGAAGCGTTAGCGATTTAAATAAGCTTAGCGATAAGATTTCCACTTTAATCCAGCAATACAAACAAGAGACTCAAAGTTCATTTTCTGAGTGTTTTATTGGTATTGCTGGTCGTCATATTCAGTCTCAAAATGAAAAAGGCTTAACCACTGTACCAACTCATATAGTAACTGAGGCTGATAAAGAGAATGCCATTGAGCAGGCTAGATCTGCTAAATTCTCTGAGTACAACCATATTTTGCATGTCATTCCGCAAAACTATGAGATTGATGACTCTACCGACATTACTAATCCTATTGGTTTAAGTGCTTTGCGCTTAGGCGTAGGAGTACATCTTATTGCTTGCAATGAAGATCAAGAAAACAATCTTAAGGCTGCCTTTGAGAAGTTAGATAACAAGATTCATATTGAACACGTTATTTATAACGGTATTGCCGCTGCTGATGCCGTGTTATCTCAAGAAGAGAAAGAAATTGGCGTGTGTTTGATTGATTTTGGTGGTGGTACAGTTAATGTTTCAGTCTATGATCGCGGCAAGTTAGTATTAACTTTTGGTATGGATCAAGGCGGAAGCAGCATCACAAGAGATATTGCCACTCGCTTTAGCATTCCATTACGTATGGCAGAGTATATTAAGCAGAAATTTGGTGTTGCCCATCCATTTTTATTGGATAAGGATGTAGCCAATGTCAAATTAGCAGTAAAAGATAATGATGACAGAATCTATGTTCGTCGTGATGATCTTTCTACTGTAGTGGGCATTGCGCTTAATAACTTCTTTAAGATTATTAACGATAAAATCAATCGTTATCGCCAGCATAGTGGCAGTGAGCTCTCTTTAGGAGCAGGTTATGTAATTACTGGCGGTGTAGCTTTAACTGAGGGTATTACTACTTTAGCCCACAATAAAGTTACAGGACCAGATTCTTCTCGAGCTAAAGTTATTATTGGTTTTCCTAAGAGTTTAGTAGGCGAAAACAGCGAAAAATTTAGATCGCCAGAAATGGCTACTGCAGTAGGTCTGTTACGTTTTGGCCATGCTCTTAAGAGAGATAAAATC
>Cam_p2__coassemble_1551_pt1 | contig 16892 bp, 15 predicted proteins | sample Cam_p2__metabat2_low_PE_034 | metagenome-assembled genome bin Cam_p2
AAAACTACACTATTTTAACCTTTTATATAGATATATGTGACTGGGATCACAATTTAAATTTGTGCATATATTCATTACTATCAATATGTCCGTAAAATTCTGATTATGTTATGAATTTAGGCGTTATCAAGGCGTAACTATTCTTACCGTAGTATAACGACAGTAAACATAATCGAGAGAATAACGCAGGGTAATGAAATAATTATCCTGTATCTGTCGCTCTTACACAGCGTTCAATTGTTTCTATGGTTGAAAAAATTGATTTTCCTGAAGACATTGTCTTTGCAGAGACCCTGCTATAGCGAACAGTATACGCAATTATTGCACAGACATCTGCTGATTCTTGATAAATCACTTTCTCTGTAACCATATCCTTGCTGTTTATAGCGTATAGAAGCCAAGAAGAAACATAACTCCCAAGATGAGATGCTGCTTTCTGCATAGAAACCATAAGAACACCTGATGGCTTACCTACTGGATCAGGCTTGGCATCAGAGTCACGACAGAATTGTTGCTGTTCTTTATTAAGAAGATAGTCATTTGTGGATTGATAAGCAATATACATCTTGAGTACATGTGCGATAATAGCTGCATAAACACATATGTCGCCAGTATGACTGTTGTGGTCGGGTGAACTTTCAATTGATCCAAGACTCTTGTGAGCAAGAAACATGATTTCAATCTGCCATCTTAGGCGGTACAGGCTTGCTACTACCTCTATATTGAAATCAAGCGAAAGATTGGTGTTAAGAAAAACCCAGTAGCTTCTTTGTTTATTCGGATTAAAGCTTTTGTTCTTTGGGTTGTATATCAGTAAAAGTCTAAAGCCGTCCGACAAAACCAAGTCATAGCAATAACCGATGATCTTGCCTTGACTAATCTCATAAGCCACCACAGTGCCATTTTTTATTAGATCACTAAGTTTAGTAGCAGAGTTAAACTCTTTCTTTGATACTATAGATCCTATGTTGTAATTACCATTAGAGTCATAGTTGACCTCATACTTAGTAACACATCGAACGGATGGATTTAATTGATTTCTTCCCTTAATAATAAATTTGTCGCCTCTGCTATTAATTGTGTTTTTTAATTCCTCACTATTATAGCCAGCATCAAGCAAATCAAGTGTACATCCCTCGTGTTGAGAATTTGTATTTTCTATAAATGCATAACGCTCATCCGATGTAGCACTTCCAAGGTTCAACTTAGCTAAACAATTTCTCACTAAATCCATTGCCGCATGCAGTTTTCGTGAAGCAACTGTTTTTCCTTTGCAGTCACCTTTATTATCCTCACGTGCAAGCCTGTATTCACTACCATCACTGAGTCTTATATTATCGATATCGCCAAGTTTCTTGAGTTTTTGGACAATATCAGCGCCAACGGTTATATAATCGAGATTATCGACCAATTGATGATAGGAAGTTATGAATTTTGAAGCCAGAGCTTTCATTGCGGCTGATATAGCCTTAGATTGCTCCATACTTCTCTCAACTGTTCGAGGGGATGCTGGTTTTACATTTGCTAAAGCACATAAATGATTATACTCAAGTTGAACATGTGCCAAAGAGGCATTGCCTGCAAGAGCTGCAAACACAAAAGATAATACAAAGAATCCCATTGTCTGCCATAAGGAATTTCGGTAGTCCTTATGCTCATAGCCACTATCCTCAAAAAGCTTATGAATTTCCTTACAACTAAACAAGTTTGTAAGCTTAGGCACTTTTCCATGAATAGAATAGACATTTGCAGCATTTAACAACATGCTTCCGTGTGGTATGCGCCATTCTTGTTGTTTTTCCTTGCGAGAAGAACGTCGATGTGCCTTATTCTGAGCTAGAATTTGATTATTACGGTGATTCTTTTTTGCTTTAGACATATAATAAAACCCGTTTTAATTTTTTTGGTGTTGCCCAACCTTTAAAACGGGCAACTCTTAATTAAAAACGGCCTTTCATTACGAATCTTTAGCTCTTGCTACATAAGTGTTTAATAGCTTATAAGTCCTGACTATAAAACTACACTATTTTATCCTTCTGTATTATATTTTATAAACAACGTTAATTATTTGTTTTTATCTGACGCATCAAATTGTCGGTCTATATGAGTAAAGAGATAAAAAAATTATGTGGTTCACCTTCAAAAGCTTTAGGCATATTATGTTTCCCCTTATGTTTGTAAATTGTCCATACAAGGATTAAGTCTTGCTTTAAAGGACACTTGCTTAGCACCATAAGCAAGTGCCTTTTAGCTGTTATTAGTGAGCTTTCTTATTTTTGCTGCTTTAAAAAGGCAGGTAAATTGTTTTTCTTAAAGTTAAGCACTGGGTCTAGCTCTTCCATGACAAAAGAAAGCGCCAACAATCTTTTTTTGGAGGGGAGCAAAATGCTTGGTGATAATATCAAAGAGCATTTGACCTGTTTGCTTGTTCGTTTCCATATCACGACCTGCGCCAATTTTTAAGGTCATATGGACAAAGGCGTAATCATGAGCGCCATCGGCCATTTGATAGGTATCTAAAAAGATTGCTCGAGAGCGAATGCCTCCTAAAGGAAACTATCCACTGGTGCCTAGTGCTTGATTGACTTTATCAAATAATTCGTCAAGTTTAGCCTCATCTTTAATATTGCAAGTACATTCAGCACTAAAGTGTGGCATATGTGGTGGCCTATCAACACCATGTCGCCTGGTTGTAAAGTCGCAAAGTCAGTTAGGGCTTCTAAAATTTGTCCTGCGTTGCGAATGTAGTCGCTAGTGCTATAGCTATCTTTAAGGTAACTTGCAAAAATCTGTGACCAAAAATGCTATCTAAAATTTTTCCCTTATCTTTGGTGATTTAAGAAAAATATGTCCATAGATTTAAGGAAAAAACCTTATAATTGTTAGAATGCGCTTTTTAGTGCAAAGCTCGTTATTCTTTTAAGCATGAGATTCTATTATGGCAAATAAGATTGCTCCTTTTTCTTTTGATGACTGTAGAGCTCAGATCAAAAGCTTATTTTTGCAGACCTCTGTAGAAGTTAGTGATGAGCAACTAGATCAGCTAACTTGCGTAATTGAGATGTTAAACACTTGGAATGCTGCTTTAAACTTAACTGCCATTAAGAGCGTTGATCAAATGGTAGTACTACATATCTTAGATAGTGCAGTAGTATCTCCTGTGATTAATAGTGTGGGCAAGGTTAAGACTATTGCTGATGTAGGCACTGGTGCTGGCTTTCCTGGTGTAGTGTTAGCCATATTAAATCCTAACTTGCAATTTACTTTAATTGACTCAGTAGGCAAGAAGTTATCTTTTGTTCGTCAAGTAGTAACTAAGTTAAAACTTAATAACGTAGAGTTGATTAATAAGCGCTGCGAAGAGATTGAGCATGAGCCTTTTGATGTCATTGTTAGTCGTGCCTTTGCTCCTATTGAGCGCATGGTAGGATGGTGCTTGCCTTTATTAAAGGATGATGGCCGTTTTGTTGCTATGAAAGCTAATCTTGATGACAACGAAATTCAAGACATTCCTTTAACTGTTACAATAGAACGTATTGAAGATTTAAAAGTACCTACCCTGGATGCTAAACGACAGGCTGTTATTTTAAAGCGCATTTAAATCTAATTTTAAAGACCTTACTAATTTTGCTCTTGTACACACAGAGGAACTGCTCTTATGGCTAGAATCATTGCTATTGCAAATCAAAAAGGTGGAGTAGGTAAGACTACAACCTGCGTCAACTTGGCTGCATCTTTGGCTGCAATGCATAAGAGGGTTTTAGTTATTGATGCTGATCCACAGGGTAATGCTACTATGGCCTCAGGGGTGAGCAAATATAATGTTGAGACCTCAATCCGTCATATTTTAATTGATGGTGTAGACGCAATTTCAGCCTTGGTTACTGATACTTCTGGAGCTTATCACCTTATTCCTGCTGATGATGAATTAGGTACAGCTGAGTTTAAGTTAAGAGATTTCTTAATGCGTGAGGTGCGCTTAAAGAATGCTCTAGAGCCAATTCAAGACAATTACGACTATATCTTTATTGATTGTCCACCATCTTTAAACTACTTAACCATCAATGCCATGTGCGCCGCTCAGAGTATATTAGTGCCATTGCAGTGTGAGTATTTTGCATTAGAGGGCTTAACCTTATTATTTGACACTATCGATAAATTGGGTCGTGAGGTTAATCCTAGCATCAGGATTGAAGGCATTTTGCGTACTATGTACGACAATAGAAATCGTCTTTCCTCTGATGTGTCCAAAGATCTAGAAAATAGCTTTGGTGATTATGTTTATAAAACTATTATTCCTCGTAATGTGCGTCTGGCAGAAGCTCCTAGTTATGGTAAACCAGCTATGTACTATGATAAGGCATCAGCTGGTTCCAAAGCATATTTAGCTTTAGCAAGTGAAATCTTAGAAAAAGATTTTTTAGCTGCTAATGGTGTGCAACAGTAATACATAGCTTAATAATTTCCTGTAATTTTTTAATTGGCGTTAAGGTTGGGAGCATCTTTATGGCAGGTTTAGGCAGAGGCATAGGTTCTTTAATTAGCGAAAGCAACAATAAAAAGGCAAAACAACAAGAGCAAAATGCCAAAACATTAGGTCAAAGCTTGCTAGAGCGTTCATTGAGCTCTCAAAAGATAGCTAAAGCCACAGAGGCAAATACTGAGGCCAAGGTGGATAATGAGTCCCAAGATACTGCCTCTAAGAGTACCAAGACTAGTAGCTCTGCCTCCAAAAAAGTAAAAGCAGGCACTAAAAAGGCTACTACTCCTAAAACTACTCAGGCTAAAACCACCACCAAAAAGACTAGCTCAAGAGCCAAAGCCAAAGCTCAAAAAGAGGCAGCTCTCCAAGAGCAGGCCCTACAAGAGCCAGCTCTGGTAGAGCTTGCTCCTGCCGCTGCCAGCTCCTCTGCCCCAAGCGATAGCCCTAAGCGCTCTAAGAGCCCTGCGAAAAAGAAGGCAGCCAATACTGTTGATGCAGCCGATGCTACAGCAAGTGCTGCTATCGCAGCTACCGAAGAGACTGCTGCTGTTGCAGTAACCGCAGCATCTGAGGCTAGCGCTGGTAAGAGTAAAGTTAAAAAGGCTACTACTCGTCGCAAGGCTACTAAGGATAATCAAGCTACTCTTGAGGAATCTAAGCTTAAGAGCTCTCCTGTAAGTAGTGAGGCTACTAAGGGTGAGGTATCTACAGCTACAGGAGATGCTATCAAGAGTGAAATTGGTTATAGCGATGAGAATGAAGTTGGTGCTTTGGCCAAGGATGTGGCTTTAGCCCAGTCCATGCAAGATGCAATGGAGCTCTCTTATTTAGCCGAGAATGGCCTTAATGAGGGTAAGGTAGCTAATGATATTGAACTTGTATCAGCTAGCAGCGATGACCATCTGGTCTTAAATGTAAAGCTCGATATGCTTATGCCTTCTACTTATCAGCCACGTCACAGCTTTGATGATGAGGCTATTAAGGAGTTGGCAACCTCCATTAAAGAGCATGGTTTACTTGAGCCTTTAATCGTAAAGCGTATTGATGGTGGTAAGTACGAGATCATTTGTGGTGAACGTCGCTATCGTGCTGCTCGTATGCTTTCTATGGCCTCTGTTCCTTGCTTGGTTCGTGAGGTGGTAGACGAAAAGGCTTATGCCATTGCTTTAATTGAAAATATTCAGCGTGAAAATTTAAATCCTGTTGAGCTTGCTATTGCTTTTGACCAAATGATGCAAGAGTGTGGCATGACCCAAGAGGAGGTGGCTAAAAGTGTTTGTAAATCACGCTCAGCTGTAGCCAATTATTTACGTGTATTAAAGCTCGAAGATGGTAGCTTAGCTGCTCTTAAGGCAGGAAAAATCGATTTAGGCCATGCTAAGGTTTTACTATCCCTAAGTGGTAGTGCACAAAATGAAGCTTGCCAAATTGTCATTGAGAGAGGCTTGTCTGTTCGAGCTACCGAAAGTTTTGTTAAAGAATTTGCCAAAAAGTTAGAGGCTCGTGCCTTAGAAGAGGCTCAGAGCAATACTGATGACTCTAATAGTGAGGCCAATCGCAACATTAACTACACCTCATACGAAAAGTCTCTTAATGCTAAGTTAAAAGGCGTAAAGGCTAAGTTTAAGGTAAGTAAGGATGGTAAGGGTAAACTTACCTTTAGTTACGATAATGACAAACAATTAGATAGCTTGTTAACTTTATTGGGTTTAGATAAGTCTAACTAACCTAACCTCTTGGCAAGAAAGATCAATATGGCACCAAAGAGTACTAACCAACAACAATCAGAACTTGCAAGTCCTAGCGCTCCTGAGGCACCAGCAGCCCCTCATAGCCTTGCTGCCCAGCAGGGCCTTGATGGCCCTGCTGGCCTGCAGTGCCATAATGCTCCTGCGCAAGAAAGCACTCCTCAGGGCGGTGGATACCACAGTGACCATGGCGCTGATGTGGGCTCTAATGCTTATCAGGATGATGAGGATGACTATGGGGTGCCACCTAAGAAGATTAGCTATGAGCAAGCATTGGAGCTAAGCAAGCAACAGCAAGGACTGGTTAGTGTTATCAGTATGTTGCAAGTTATTGTGGTTTGTATGTTTATGGCGGGCTTTATTGGTTATGTCAAAGGTCATGGCATTATCAAAGAGCTTGCTTTAAACAATGAGCAAGTTGCGCAGTTACAAGCTCGTTTATTGGAGCTTAGCGGGCCTTTAGTGGATCAGGGGGCGATAGGTTCTGCCTTATGGTTTATGGCTTCCTCTTTAGTAGGTGGTCTATCCTTGCTGATTCCTATAGCTATTTACAATGTGATAGCACGTTCTGCTGATCGCTCTTATGGTAAGAGTGCAGGTGTAACCCTTTATGATGTCATTAGAGCCGAAGTTTTAAAGTATGCTCTGATGATTATTATTTTGGCTCTAGCTTTTAAATTTACCAGTTTAAATGCCTTAGTAATGATGGCAACTTTTGTCATTGTTATGTTTGCTCAAATTATTAAAAGCGCTTTGTCTTTAGGCAGACGTAGCTAGAGATTAACAATACTTTGGCAAAATCTGTTTTTAAGAGCCTCTTTGACTAATTGGTTAAAGAGGCTTTTTTAGTTTTAGCTTGGAGCAATTTGACCTAATGCAGAAAATGAGGGCTTATTGCTATCTTTGATAGCCAATCAATAAAAAATCGCAACGTTTTAACAAGAGCAAAATAGGTACAAAAAGATAGTAAAGATTGATAGATGTTAAAAGGATAAAAAAGACTAGTTTATTGCTGTTATAAGCTAAGTAGGAATGTTGTATTTATGTTAAGAGTAAGAACATAGAAGATAATTATATTTGCTGACAAAAAATCACAACAAATGAAAGCAAGAAAAAGCATGGAAGTCATTTTTGGTGCTCAGTAAAAAATAGCTAATGGGGTGTGTTTTTTAGTTGCTAAATAGTACTTTTAGTAAACTTTTAGTACTAAATTTGCACTCTTTTTGCGTTTTTTTATGTGATAGCTATCTCATTTTTACTGTGATTGTGAGCACGATTTTTATGCACAATTTTGATGCCAATATGGCTAGTTGAAAACTTTTTGCAATTTTACTTTAAGCAAAATGTTCTTTTGAATTGCTAATTTTTCGGGATTAAGAGTATATTAAAGGGGATAATAAAGGTCTAATGCTTATGACTAGACTTTGATTTTGAAAACTATCACTATTACTTAGTGTTGATAGCTAGGAGAACTAAAGTTTGATTCTCTCAAGCCCTTCAAACTTACTAAGGTTTTAATGCAAAATTACGTGCGAATAGCACATTTTGTTTTAGATTTATAGTATTTTTTGGTGAGCTTTTGAGCTAGATCAATTTTACAAGTATAAATTGTCTTTTGTTCTCATACCTAAAACATTATTATTAAAACCAACTTATAAACTAAGTAAAATAAGTTGGTTACGATTTGGCACCAATAGTGCTTTAATCTAACAAAGTAGTGCTGTAGTTTCCTTTATTAAAGGTTAGTAAGGTATAGCACCAAAAGGAGTTATGGCTTTTCTTACTAAAAGCGATGCAGGGCTTAAAGTAGCTAGTCTATTAAGAGCTTGTTGTGGTGCGTTTTTACTAAGAGAACCTTTCTTTATAAATTATGGTCGTGACAAGTTTGATGATTCAGCTTGTTTTAAGATCGCGCCTTTTCTCCTTATAACTTTGACGATTGTCATGATGCTACTAAAGAGCGAATAAAGAAAAGAACTTATTTACTAACAAAGACTATGTTGAGAGCTTAAATGCGGGAACAAGTCGCCAAGAGCACAAGTTAGTTGAGAGCTTAAATGCGGGAACTTTCTTGTATCGCTAACAGCAAATAAGTTGTGATTATTTAATTTGGGTATTTAGTTTAGGGACTTGATAAATAGATCTGGTAATAAGAGCTAAGAGAATGAGGCTGTGAGGATGAAAAGATGCTGTCTTTTCCAAACTAAAAGCTTGCTTTTAGTAGCAATTATCCTAAAGCTTGTAGCAACCTGATTTTTTAAGAAAGAAAACTCTCTGGAGCTAATATCTGCTATTAAGCAATAGCACTGGTTTTAGTCGAGTATGAAGAATGCCTTTTACTCTCTTAGCAATAAGAGACTATTAGTGCGCTCTTTGTGTGTTCATCTTGGAAGCTAAAGTATCTTATGTCTGAGACTTCATCATCTCAAGAGTATATTGGACACCACCTTCATTTCTTGCAAGTCGATCTTCGTGACGGCAGTATTGTAAATAGTGTGATTCCTAAGGAGCCTATGGCTTATGAGAAGTGTCTCTCTGCCACTGGTTCACAAGCTGACTGTTTAAGCATTACTGGCTATGAGCAGTGCAGTTTCTCTGACTTAGCTCAGGGTACTTGTATCACCTATCACGCTCCTGCTGAGCATGAGGCTTCATTATTCAATTTCTACCACTTAAATGTTGATTCTTTAGGCTTTACTATTCTTTTAGGCTGCCTCTTTATCTGGTTATTCAGATATGGTGCCAAGAAGACTAAGTCTGGAGTACCAACTAAACTACAGTGTTTTGTAGAAATGATTTTTGAGTTCGTACAGGGCTCTGTATCTTCCATCTTCAAGAGAAAGAGTGACATTATTGCCCCTCTATCCTTGACTGTGTTTATGTGGGTTTTCCTCATGAACTTAATGGATTTACTCCCTATCGATCTCTTGCCTGGACTTGCTAGTTATATTGGTGTTCCATATTTAAGAGTTGTGCCTTCAGCTGACGTTAACATCACCTTGTCTATGGCTTGTGGTGTTTTCTTCCTGATTTTCTACTTCTCATTCACCAACATTGGCGTTAAGGGTTTCGTCAAGACTTATACCTTACACCCATTCCATCATTGGGCATTTGCTCCAATCAACTTAATCTTGGAAGGTGTATCTTTACTTGCTAAGCCTGTTTCTTTAGGTCTCCGACTTTTTGGAAACATGTATGCAGGTGAAATGATCTTCATCTTGATTGCGTTGATTCCACTTTGGTGGGTTCAGTGGGTATTGAATGTGCCTTGGGCATTATTCCATATCTTGATTGTTACCTTACAGGCTTTCATCTTCATGGTATTAACCATTGTTTACTTATCAATGGCTAGTGAAGAAGATTAATGAGCAATGAACGGTTTTCATTGCTCGTTGATGAAGACCAAAAAATATTTTGTAGAACGAGCCTTATGACTATCGCTCAACTTTTTTAAATAGTCGTAGCTCTTTTTTTAACTTTCTACTGAAAAAATTTTGTACTTATTAGGAGAATTTAAATGGATCTTAACATCCTTGCTGCTGGCATTATGATGGGCTTAGCTGCTATTGGTGCTGCTATTGGTATCGGTATCTTAGGTGGTAAGTTCTTAGAGGGCTCTGCTCGCCAGCCTGATTTACTTCCATTACTCCGTACTCAGTTCTTCATTGTAATGGGTCTTGTTGACGCTATTCCTATGATCGGTGTAGGTCTTGGCATGTACCTCTTGTTCGCTGCTTAAGCTAAACACCTGTTTTAGCAAGGAGCTAACACCTTGGAAATTAATGCTACTTTTTTAGGTCAAGCCGTTGCGTTCTTTATCTTCGTGGTTCTATGCATGAAATATGTATGGCCACCACTTATGGATGCCTTAGAGAAAAGGCAGAAAGAAATTGCAGATGGTCTTGCCAATGCCGAGAAGGCTAAGAAAAACCTTGAGTTAGCAAAGTCTAATGCTGCTGATACCTTGCGTCAGGCTAAGGTAGAGGCTCAAAAGATCATTGATGAGGCTAATAAGCAGCGCTCAATGATCTTAGACCGTGCTACTGAAGAAGCTACTAACGAGAAAAACCGCATCGTCGAGTCTGCTAAGGCAGAGATCGAGTCTGAGCGTAATAAGGCCCGTGAGGAATTACGTGCTGAGGTTATTGCTCTGGCTGTTGCTGGTGCGGAGAAAATTCTTGATAAGAAAATGGATGCAAGCTCTGATCATCAAATGGTCAAGAAGATTGTTGATTCCTTGTAAAGTGAGGTGAAAGCATTGGCTGAGAACCTAACTATCGCAAGACCTTATGCTCAAGCAGTATTTGAAATTGCTAAGCAGGATAAAAGCTTTGATCGTTGGTCAAACTCGCTTGAGGCTTTGTCTTGCGCCATAACTAATGAGCAATTTGCTTATATGGTAAGCGAGGCTAGCACCCATGAGGCTGCCTCTAAGTTACTAATTGAGCTCTTAGGTGATCTTCTTGATGAGAAGGGACAGAACTTTGTCTTTGTTTTAGGTGAGAACAATCGTTTTGAAGTTCTTCCTGAAATTTATCAAGAGTTTATCAGGTTACGAGACGACTACTTAAAGGTACAAGCCGTTGAGATTGTGACTGCTCGCCCATTAAAGCCTGAGGATGAAAAGGCCTTAGTTGCTAAGCTCGAGCAGAAATATAAAGTCACAATAAGTCTAACTCGCACTATCGACCCAAGCATTATGGGCGGTGTAATCATCCGTATTGGTGATGAAGTTATTGATGGCAGCGTCAAAACTAACCTGAGTAGATTGTCTTCAACCCTCAAGTAAAGCAGGGGAAAAATAAATGCAATTAAATTCAACTGAAATTGCCGATCTCATCAAAAAGCGCATCGAGCAATTTAAGGTTGTCACTGAGGCACGTGATGAAGGTACTATCGTATCTGTAAATGACGGTATCGTGCGTATTCACGGCCTTTCCAACGTTATGCAGGGCGAAATGCTAGACTTCGGTTCAGGCCTTTATGGTCTAGCTTTGAACCTTGAGCGTGACTCCGTTGGTGCCATTGTTATGGGTCCATACTCTCACTTATCTGAGGGTATGAAGGTACGTAGCACTGGCCGTATTCTTGAAGTACCAGTTGGCAATTCATTATTAGGTCGTGTTGTTAACACCTTAGGTGAGCCAATTGACGGTAAGGGCCCTATTGAAAAGACTGAGTTCTACCCAGTAGAAAAGATCGCTCCAGGCGTTATTGCTCGTCAGAGCGTTTCTCAGCCAATTCAAACTGGCTATAAGGCTGTTGATGCCATGATTCCTATCGGTCGTGGTCAGCGTGAGCTTATCATTGGCGACCGTCAGGTAGGTAAGACTGCTTTAGCTATCGACACCATTATTAACCAAAAGAACTATGGTGTTCGTTGTATTTACGTAGCTATTGGTCAGAAGGCTTCCACCATTGCTTCTGTAGTAAGAAAGTTAGAAGAGCATGGCGCATTAGATAACACTATTGTGGTTGCAGCTTCTGCTTCTGATACAGCAGCTTTACAATATATCGCACCATATGCTGGTTGTGCTATGGGTGAGTTCTTCATGGATCAGGGCGAAGACGCATTGATCATTTATGACGACTTATCTAAGCACGCTGTGGCATATCGTCAGATTTCCTTGCTCTTACGTCGTCCACCAGGACGTGAGGCTTTCCCAGGTGACGTTTTCTACTTACACTCACGTCTCTTAGAGCGTGCATCCCGTGTTAACGCTGCCTACTTAGAGGAGTTATCAGGTGGTAAGATCAAGGGTAAGACTGGTTCTTTAACCGCTTTACCTATTATTGAGACCCAGGCTGGTGACGTTTCTGCGTTCATTCCAACCAACGTAATTTCTATTACTGACGGTCAGATCTTCTTAACCTCCTCATTATTTAACTCTGGTGTCCGCCCAGCTGTTGATCCTGGTATTTCTGTATCCCGTGTAGGTGGTGCAGCACAGACCAAGATTATTAAGAAGCTCTCTGGTGGTATTCGTACCGCCTTGGCCCAGTACCGTGAGCTTGCCGCTTTCGCTCAGTTCTCATCAGACCTTGATGATGCAACCCGTAAGCAGCTTGACCATGGTCAAAAGGTAACTGAGCTCATGAAGCAAAAGCAATTTGCTCCATTAACTGTAGCCGAGCAGGCTTTAGTTATCTTTGCTGCTGAGCGTGGCTATCTTGAGGATGTAGAATTATCCAAGATTCTGCCATTTGAATCTGCCTTGTTAGAGTATGCTCGTCAGTCTCATGCAGACTTATTAAAGAGCATTGAAGAGAATCCAGACTATAACGATGAGGTTGTAAAGAGCCTTAACGATTTAGTAACTGAGTTCAAGTCAACTCAAACCTACTAGGAGCTCTAACATGGCCGGCGCAAAGGAAATACGCACTAAGATCTCTAGTGTTAAAAGCACTCAGAAGATCACCAGTGCTATGCAAATGGTAGCCGCATCAAAGATGAGACGTGCCCAAGAGAAAATGATCTCTTCACGTCCATACTCTCAGGCTCTCAATCGCATTATCGGTCATATTGCAGCTGGTCACACTGAGTACCACCACCCATATATGGTTGAGCGTGAGGTTAAAAACATTGGTTATATCATTGTTTCTACCGATCGTGGCTTGTGTGGTGGTCTTAATATCAACCTTTTCCGTAAGACCTTAAATGATATTAAGGCTAATATGGATAAAGGTTTGGGTGTTAAGACTGTATTGTTAGGCGGAAAGGCTCATGCTTTCTTCTCCCGTGCTGGTATTGAAGTAATCGCTCAGCACGCTGGATTTGGCGATGATCCATCCCCTGACAATTTAGTTGGTGCTATCAAGGTGATGACCGAAGCATTCTTAAATGGTGAAGTAGATAAGATTAACTTATGCTTCAACGGCTTTAAGAATACGATGGTGCAAATCCCAATGGTTATGCAGATGCTTCCATTGCCTGTTACAGACGATGAAAACATTAAGAAGCATCACTGGGATTATATTTACGAACCTGATCCAGCTATCATTTTGAATGTAGTTTTAGATCGTTATATTCAGCAGATGGTTTATCAAGCTGTGCTTGAGAATCTTGCCTCTGAGCAAGCAGCTCGTATGGTGGCAATGAAAGCAGCTACAGATAATGCCGATGCCCTTGTCAGCGATCTGCAGCTTGAATATAACAAGGCACGTCAAGCAAGTATTACGATGGAACTTAATGACATCGTATCTGGTGCCTCTGCGGTCTAATTTATTTGAGGATAAAAAATGGCAGAAGCTAGAAAACGTGCTGGTGAAAAGGGCACTATTGTGCAAATCATCGGCGCTGTTGTGGACGTTGAGTTCCAAGAGAACTCAATCCCAGAGCTTTATGATGCACTTGAGATTAAGGGCGACGGTAAGCAACGTCCAGACATCACTTTAGAAGTGCAACAACAAATCGGTGGCGGTGTAGTTCGTTGTATCGCCATGGGTTCATCTGACGGTTTAAGCCGTGGTTTAGTAGCTGTAAATACTGGTGACGGTATTAAAGTTCCAGTTGGCGCTGCTACCTTAGGCCGTATTATGAACGTTTTAGGTCAGCCTGTAGATGAGTGCGGTCCAATCGGCGAGGAAGATCGTTGGGTTATTCACCGTGCTGCTCCTACCTATGCTGAGCAGTCTGCAACTACCGAAATCTTAGAGACTGGTATTAAGGTTATTGACCTTATTTGTCCATTCGCTAAGGGCGGTAAAGTAGGTCTGTTCGGTGGTGCTGGTGTAGGTAAGACTGTTAACATGATGGAGCTTATCAATAACATTGCTAAGGCTCACTCTGGTCTTTCCGTATTCACTGGTGTAGGCGAGCGTACCCGTGAGGGTAATGACTTCTACCACGAAATGGAAGAGTCTAAGGTTCTTGATAAGGTATCCATGATTTATGGCCAGATGAACGAGCCGCCAGGCAACCGTCTTCGTGTGGCTTTAACTGGTCTTACCGTAGCAGAGAAGTTCCGTGACGAGGGTAAGGACGTGTTGTTATTCATTGACAACATTTACCGTTATACCTTAGCTGGTACTGAGGTATCCGCCCTTTTAGGTCGTATGCCATCTGCTGTAGGTTATCAGCCAACCTTAGCTGAGGAAATGGGTGCCCTCCAGGAGCGTATTGCTTCTACTAAGAAGGGTTCTATTACCTCTATTCAGGCCGTTTACGTGCCAGCTGACGACTTGACTGACCCAAGCCCAGCAACTACCTTCGCTCACTTAGACGCAACCATCGTATTATCACGTCAGATTGCTTCTTTAGGTATTTATCCTGCTGTGGATCCTCTTGATTCCACCTCTCGTCAGCTCGATCCATTCGTTGTGGGTCAAGAGCACTATGACGTAGCTCGTGGCGTTCAGACCATCTTACAGCGCTATAAGGAGCTTAAGGATATTATCGCCATCTTAGGTATGGACGAGCTCTCTGAGGATGATAAGCTTACTGTGGCCCGTGCACGTAAGATCGAGCGTTTCTTATCTCAGCCATTTAGCGTAGCTGAGGTATTTACTGGCTCCCCAGGTAAGTATGTTTCCTTGAAGGACACCATCCGTGGCTTCAAGGGCATTATCAACGGTGAGTACGACAACTTACCAGAGCAAGCTTTCTACATGGTTGGCTCTATTGATGAAGTTGTAGAGAAGGCCAAGAGCTTATAATTAGGAGGATTGACGCATGGAAGATATTACTTTCCATCTCAATGTCGTCAGTGGTGTTGGCAGCATGTATTCTGGCCGCGTCAGAGCTATGTCTATCACTGGCTCTGAGGGTGAGTTAGGTATCCGCCATGGCCACACTCCTTTAATTACCACCATTAAGTCTGGTATGGTTACTTTGGTTGATGCCGAAGGTAAGCAAGACCAAATTTACTTAGCTGGTGGTATTTTAGAGGTTCAGCCAGAGGACGTAACTGTCTTGGCTGATACTGCTCTACGTGCTGATGACATTGATGAGGCTAAGGCTCAAGAAGCAATGCATGCTGCACGTGAAGCCATTTCTCGTACCAACGCAGGTGATAAGGACTACACTCAGGCCTTTATCAAACTGTCCGAGGCTATGGCTCAGCTCAAAGTGGTCGAGCTCGCCCGCTCTCGCAAGCGCTAGCAAAAAGACTATACAAGACCATAGGCCAAGCTTTATGCTTGGCCATATTGGGCTTAGTATTCTGCTTAATGCTAATAAAAAAGGGATCATACGATCCCTTTTTTATTGGTAAAAACAAAAGTCCTATAAAAAGAAACTCCTCTCATAAAGACCAAAATGGCATTGGCCAATTTGCTCGTCTCTAATCATGCTCAGCCCAAATAGTGGCTTTTTCTTAGCACTGCCCATTTCAACATAGACAATGCCACCATCATTAAGTAAATCTTTAGAAACAATAATTTCAACAGCTGCTTCTAAAAGATCTGAGCCAAAAGGAGGGTCAAGAAAGATTAAGTCAAAGCATGGCTTGCTTGGCAGACTCTTAAGATACTCTAAACCATCGGCACAAATAAGATTAACCCCATCAGAGGCATTACCTGGCAAGGTCGCAATTTCGTTTTTTAATATGGCAGCATTATCTTTATCTTTTTCTACTAAGGTTAAGCTTGCAGCACCTCGTGATAAAGCCTCTAAACCTAAAGCGCCTGAGCCTGCAAAAAGGTCTAACACTTTAGCATTGGATACACGCTCTTGAAGCCAGTTAAAGACTGTTTCTCTTACTCTATTGGTAGTTGGACGTAAACCGTCCACATCAATAACATTTAGCTTACGTCCTTTAAAAGCTCCGCCAATAATGCGAATTTTGTTATCGTAGGCCATTTAGTTCTCCTAAATTTTTAGTAGCTTGAAAAAAATCTTTGATTTTAAGGCTTTTTCTTTTTAGATTTTTCATTTTGCTATAATTGTTAGGTCGAGGCTAGTAGCTTTTATTAAAAGCTCACACTTAATAAGTCAGTATTTTTCTATACAGATTACACTCTTAAAGGTTTTAAACCTTAGCAAAATCAATTAAATATTGTTTTATATTTTTAGATTGGGAAGTTAGTTAGCATGGGATTTTTTGCAAAACTCTTTGGCATAAATAAGAAAAAGGATGAGGCTAACAATGCTGAGTCTCAAGTAGACGAGAAAAATGTTGCTCAAGATTTGGACGATCAGCCTATAGCTGATGCTGTGGAATCCCAAGAACAACTTGCTCAAGACAAAGAAGGTAAAGATAGCGAGTCCATCTTTGCTAACGATGAAGCCAGTGAGTCTATTGCTGAGCAGGTAGAGGAAGCCGAAAAAAAAGAGCCATCTTGCGACAGCTCCAAGAACACCAAGACTGATGAGTCTTCCCATCAGCCTCACGCAGATCAAGACCCAACCCTAACTGAGTCCCCATCTGCCCCTGTCGCAAGCACCAAAGCAGAAGACACCACTTTAGCCGAGCAAGCTCAGCAAGCTCAGCTTGCTGCGCAAGCCGAGCAAGAGCGCTTAGAGGCCGAGTGCCGTGAAGCTGAGCGCATTGCCGCAGAAAAGGCAGAGCAAGAGCGCTTAGAGGCCGAGCGCCGTGAAGCTGAGCGCATTGCCGCAGAAAAGGCAGAGCAAGAGCGCTTGGAGGCCGAGCGCCGTGAGGCTGAGCGTATTGCTGCTGAAAAGGCAGAGCAAGAGCGCTTAGAGGCAGAACGCCGTGAAGCCG
>Cam_p2__coassemble_1585_pt1 | contig 16455 bp, 8 predicted proteins | sample Cam_p2__metabat2_low_PE_034 | metagenome-assembled genome bin Cam_p2
TATGAACACTTTATCTTTAATCTTGGTGGTTGCTTGTGTAGTTACAGGTATTGCTTATGCCTATGACTATAAGAAACTACGACCTGCACGTATCAAAGCACTTAAAGAAGCTCTTTTGGCATGTCCTACCTTACCTAAAAAAGACCAACGTCGTATTAAGGAAGGCTCAGGAACTATTACTTCAATTGGTTCTTTATTCCCTGTAATTTTCTTTGTTTTCTTGTTCCGTGCTTTTGTATTTGAGCCATTTAGAATTCCTTCTGGTTCAATGGAACCAACACTAATGCCAGGAGACTTTGTTGCAGTTTCAAAGTGGTCTTATGGCATTCGTAATCCATTAACCAATAGCATATGGATCGAAACTTCATCTCCTCAAAGAGGTGATGTTGCAGTATTTAAGTATCCTGAAGAGCCAAGTATTGACTATATCAAGCGTATTGTAGGCTTACCTGGTGATGAGATTATCTTTGATAACAAGAAGATCTATATTCGCAAAGCTTGTAATGTAGGTAAGGTAACTACAACCGAGGTGCAAGTCGGAGTGCAAGAGGGCGGTCAGCCTTGTGAAAGTCCTAAAGCTGTTCCATTAACTCCAGCAGGAACTATTGTTGTTGAGCGCAGTACTTATCAAGAGGAATATGCTGTCTTTGATGAGCAGTTAGGCGACATTACTCATAAGATTCAAATTAACCCTCGTATCCCTGATTTATCTCAGTATTTTTATCGCCAAAAAGGTGTAATGAGAGGCTCATGGATTGTGCCAGAGGATCATTACTTTGTAATGGGCGATAATCGCGATAATAGTAAGGATAGTCGCTTCTGGGGTTTTGTTCCAAAAGAAAACTTGGTGGGTAAGACTGTAGTTATTTGGTTATCTTTAGATTTAGATGAAAATAGCGACAGTATGATTCCATCTGGAGTTCGTTTCTCCAGAATTGGTGGTTTGGATTAATTTTTTAAGCCAGATCTGCACACTATTTGAGTTGCAGGATCTGGCTTTCAATATTTGTTGATTACCTTTTTACAAGGAGATTTTATAATTTAAGCAAGAACAAGGCTTAAGTATTTAGTGTTGTTTTTGGGTTTATTAACCCACTCTACAACCTTAGGACAATTTAGTGGGCACCCTATAGTCACTCTCCTCCTAAAAACAATTGCGCTAACAAATATAAGTGCCTCATAAGTGTTGCTACGCTTATGTATTTTAATGGGTTCTTATTTTCTAGCAGCAATAGGATTTTGGGTGGTTATAGGGTGGGCACTTTTTGCAATGCAAGGCAAAGAGATGACTACTGACATGAACTTTATTTATCGTATACAGCATCTTGAACAGACGCTGGGCTATGCTTTTCAAAACATTGCTCTTTTAGAGCAAGCCCTAACTCACAGAAGTTATGGTCCTCATCATAATGAGCGCTTGGAGTTTTTAGGTGATTCTATTCTCGGCATGATCATAGCTAAAGAATTATTTGCTCTTTTTCCTGACAGTCCAGAGGGCGATTTAACCAGAATGCGCTCTGTATTGGTAAGAGAAACTACTTTAGCTGAGTTAGCTCGTGAGTTTAAAATCGGCGATTGCTTGCTTTTAGGTCCAGGTGAACTTAAATCTGGCGGCTCAAGACGTGATTCCTTATTAGCTGACGCTGTTGAGTCTATTATTGGTGCTATCTTTATTGATAGTAATGAACACTTTGAAATTGTTCGACACTTAGTTTTAAAGTGGTTTGATAAGCGCCTCCAAGCTATTAATCCTAATGTTTCACAAAAGGATCCTAAGTCAGCGCTGCAAGAGCTTTTACAGTCTCAACACAAAGAACTTCCTGTATATCGCATCGAAAATATTGTTGGCAGTGATAATAATCAGGTATTTGAAGTATCCGTTACTGTCCAAGATATTAAGATGGTATTCAAAGGAAAAGGCTCTTCTCGCCGTCGTGCTGAGCAAAAGGCAGCTAGCTCCGTATTAGATTATTTAGCCAATAATACCAATCAATAATGTTAGTTAAGAGCTTTTGTATGATTGGTATTAAGTTTAGCTTTTTTAATTACTCCTAAGAGTAAGTGAGGATAATTTGGATCAAACTAAGTTTGGCTTTGTGGCTATTGTCGGTCGTCCTAATGTAGGTAAGTCGACTTTAATGAACCATTTAATTGGTCAAAAGATTTCTATTACCTCGCGTAAGCCTCAGACCACTAGAAATCGTGTATTAGGTATTGATACCGATGGTATTTATCAAACTGTTTATGTAGACACTCCTGGTTTACATAAGGTGGAAAAGCGTGCGATTAATCGCTTAATGAACCGCGCTGCTGAGTCATCTTTAGGTGATGTTGAATTAATTTTATGGGTAATTGATGCTACCTATTGGACTGAAGATGATGAAATGGTGCGCTCCAAATTGGAAGTTGCTTCAGCCCCTGTAGTGTTAGTTATTAACAAGGTAGATAAGCTCGATGATAAGGAAAAATTATTACCTTTAATTGAGCGTCTCAAGGACAGTTTAAACTTTAAAGATATTGTGCCTGTGTCTGCCTTAAAGGGTAGTAATCTTGAAGTGCTCAAAAACATGATTAGAGAGGCGCTACCAAATGGCCCTCACTGTTATAGTGAAGATAGCATTACCGATAGATCTACTCGTTTTATGGTAGCTGAGATTATTCGTGAAAAGTTGATGCGCCAGATGGGTGATGAACTTCCTTATTCTGTCAGTGTTGAGATTGAAGAATTTAAGGAAGATGAGCACGGTACCACTAGAATTAGCGCTGCTATTTTAGTAGAGCGTAATGGCCAAAAGAAAATGGTCATTGGCGCAGGTGGTAGTCGTATTAAGCTCATTGGCACTGAAGCTCGCCACGATATTGAAAAGCTTATTGAAAACAAAGTCTTCTTGTCTTTATTTGTTAAGGTCAAGGCTGGTTGGGCTGATGATGAGCGTGCTTTAAAGAGTTTAGGTTACGCTGATTTTGAGCAGCAATAGCTTATAGCCAGATAAGATTTTGGTATGTAATCAAAGCTTGGTGCGATAAGTGTTAATTTAATGTTTCTAGCATTGAATTTCATTTTGCACCAAGCTTTTGTTTAATTGTAAGGTAGCCAATTTTTAGTTGGAGTGTTTTATGGCTGATTTGATTGAAAATGAGCCTTGTTATATCTACCATGTTCGAGATTACCAAGAACATAGCCAAATTATCGAGGCCTTGTCCTTAAATTATGGCGCTCTAACTATTATGGCCCAAGGATCAAAAAGGGCTAACTCTCCTACTAAGGGGCTTTTCCAACCATTTATCCCTCTTAAGCTTTCTTTAAAAAAGAGCAGAAGTGAGCTTTATTTTCTAACTGGCTACGAGCATGCTGGTAATGGCTTTGATTTTAAAATGCCATATTATTTTTGTGCCAGCTACATAAATGAGTTGTTACACCATCTTTATCACAACAAAGACTCTGATGTTGCGCTATTTGGTAGTTATATAGAAACATTAGAGGCCATTAGAGATAAAAATGGTATTGAAAGTCATTTAAGGAATTTTGAGCTGACCTTATTAAGGTCATTAGGTTACTCGCTTAGTAACTGCGATGACGAGGGTGCTTTATTATCTTTTAAGGACAAATATCGCTTTTGTTTTGGTCTAGGCTTTGTTAAGTATGATGAAAAACTTTTAAGTTATGTAACTTCTCAATATAAAAGGGCATCATCTTATACTAGCTCTTCCTATACTAACGGCAGTAGTTCTTACAATAGCGAAGAAGACGATGGCATGCTCTTTTCCAAGTCAAAGGTAAGAGGCCGACGTTTAGAGAGTAATGTTTCTAATCGCTCATATGGTGTATCTCATATGGGCTTTGAGTCTTTTCAGTATCACAATAACTTTGATCCTGAGCAGGGTGAGCTGTTAAAAAAATATAGTGATTATTTACAAGATTTTCTTGGCCCTATATTAGATGGAGCTCAAATAAGAGACATCATTGAGAGATCTTTTGCTCTTCCCGATGCAGCTCGTAATGCTAAGTTGTTAACTTCTAGCATTATCAATAAGCTCTTGAATGGTCGTGAAGTTAAAAGCCGTCGCTTATATCGTGAGTATGTTGAGTTAAAGATTAAGCAAAAAGCTCAAATACAAGAGCAAGTGCAAGCCAAAGATGCCACCCAAACCTCAGCGTCACAAGAAGATAAGCAGCTATCCAATAATCAAGTTCAGGATAGTAATGTAACTGTATCTGCACCTACACCTGGCAGTGACAATGTTTTCGATGGGGCATTACAAGAAACTAATGTTAATACTCCAGAGGCTTATTTAAATTACGCTTTACAAAGCCGAGCTCAAGCTAACAATAGTTTTATAGCTGATGTTATGAACCAAGAGGTTAGCCAATCAATAAACGGAACTCAGCCAGTAGAGGTAAAAGCTCCTTATAAAAGATATGTTGCTCAATTTGCTGTAAAAGCAGAGCAAGCTAGTAATGATTATGAGGATATTCCAGAATTTAATGCTGTTTCCGAGAACAATTTCACTGTAGAAAATAGCAATGAATTATTGATTAATGCTATAGCTACTACCAGTGATTCAACAGCCAAATTGGAAACCTCTTATCAAGAGGTGCAATCTAATTTATCCGACTTTAATTTGGATAAAGCAGCTGTTGCAAAGGCATATGATCTTAGTGTTTCAGCCCAAGAGCCAGAGCTAAACTTGCATTGTGAGGCCCAGTCACTCGAGACTAATAGCATTACTTTCTCGCCCGCTCCTAATGCCAATCAAGAAGAGGCTAATCAGCAGAAGCCAATTCAAGATGCAATTGAGCAAAATACAAATCTTGCTTCACAAGAAACAAAGGAGCAAGAGCTGGAGTCTACCGAGCTTCATAGCACTACCAAGGCTAATACTAAGGTAAAAGCTAAAGCTAAGGATAGCTCTAAGAGTACATCCAAGAGCAAGGCTAATAGTGCTGAACAGGAGCAAGAGGCTTCTAATAGAAGCGATTCAAAGCTGGATGATACCGAGCTTCATGGTACTACTAAGGCTAATACTAAGGTAAAAGCTAAAGCTAAGGCTGAATCTAAAGGCAGCACTAAGAGTGCATCCAAGAGCAATGCTCATACTGAGATTAAGGACACTACCAAGGCTAATACCAAAGTAAAAGCTAAAGCTAAGGTTGAATCTAAGAGCAGCTCTAAGAGTGCATCCAAGAGCAAGGCTAAGAATGCTGACCAGGAGCTACAGGCTTCAAATAGCGGCGATTCAAAGCTGGAGTCTCCTGAGCTTAACGACACTACAAATGCTAATACTAAAGTAAAGGCAAAAGCTAAGGTTGAGTCTAAGAGCAGCTCTAAGAGTGCATCCAAGAGCAAGGCTAAAAATGCTGACAAGGAGCTAAAAGCCCAAGATAGCAATGATGCTTTACTTGAAACTAAAAGTGCAGAACCAGAGTTAGTGTCTACTGAGCTACAGGACACTAATACGGTTAATGCCAAGGCTAATACCGAGGTAAAGGCTAAAGCTAAGGCTGAATCCAAAGGCAGCTCTAAGAATAAATCAAAGAGCAAGACTAATGGTGCTGACCAAGAGCTACAGGCTTCTAATAGCGGCGATTCAAAGCTGGAGTCAACTGAGCTTCATGGCACTACCAATACTGATACCATGGAAAAGGCTAAAGCTAATACTGAGCCTAAAGACACTAATAATGCTAATACTAAGGCTAAGAGCAAGGTATTAAAGCGTAGTTTGGCTAAAGGCAAAATTAAGGGGCCAAATGGCTTGTTAGTGGCAGAAAGTGCTGAGGACTTATTATTAGGGAAGTCAAAAAACAAGACTTTGCTATCTGGGCCTAAAAGCAGCAAGAATAAGGGCAAGGTTAAAGCAAAGCGTAACCTTAAGGATGATGTAGCTGTGAGCTCCCAGTCTGGTAAAGACAAAGTAGAGTCTCAAGATGGGGTATTGTTGCAAAGCTGGTTATTTGATTTAGGTGCGGGCGATTAGCTTGGTGCTATGATAGTTAGCTATTATTTTTAGGAAGCTTTAATTAAATTATTTTGTTGAGATTTTAGATTGTAGAAACTAAAATCTTAGACTCAATTTTTCTTAGCAAATAGCCTGTATAAGGGAAATTAGTTTAATCTTATGAGCTTATATGTAGGCTCTATTTTATTAGGATTTTGTTTGAGCACATTATGGTAAGTTTTTATAAGTCAGAAAAGAAAGCAACAGCTCTAAAAGCTATCGAGTTGCAATGTGAGAGTCTTGATATTCAAGGTAGAGGTGTCTGCAAAAAAGATGGAATGGTCTATTTTGTTGATAATCTTATGCCTGGTGAAAAAGCTCGCGTTGTTCCTGTAGCTAATAATGCTATTGCAGGATCATTGGCCAGTAAAGACAAAGCTTTTTCAGGAAATGTTTCTAAGCTATTAGAGGCATCTTGTGATCGTCGTGCTCAAGATTGTCCTTTGCAAAATCAGTGCGGTGGCTGTCCTTTAGAGCATTTGCCTCAAGAGATGTCTTTAAAAGCTAAGGTTGAGGGTGTAGCTTCTTTATTAGCTAAAAGTGTTGCTCAAGGCACTATTGCCTCTAAATCAACTAAAGTAAGCTCATCTAAGGGATCTTCAAAATTAGGCCGTAATAGCACCATTAAGCAGGTTTTAGCTAAAAAGCAGGCTGATGCTAAAAATAGTGCTCGCAATAAAGAGCTAGTAGAGCTAAGTAAGCAAGCTGCTAGCGCTATTGCTACTCCAAGTTTTTGTATTAGTGGTGATGAAATTAACTACCGCAGAGCATGTCGCTTAGCTGTAAGAGCCGATCATGGCAAGATTTATTTAGGCTTTAGAGAAGGCAAGGCTCAAGATTTAGTTCCTGTTGATCATTGCAAAGTATTAACTGCTCGTAATAATGCTTTATTAGAGCCTTTAAGAGTATTGGTAAATACTTTAGAGGGCAAGAAAAATATTGGCCACGTTGAGCTTTTAGATACTGATGGTGCTGTTGGCGTACTCTTACGTATGACTAAGAACGTTTCATCAGGTGATGAGGAGCGCTTAGCAAAGTTTGGTTTAGAGCAGGGCGTAGTTGTTTCAGTATTAGAACCATTTAAACAGTTAGATGATACTGAAGTGGTTCGTGAGCGTGTTATTTCCCAAGATAATGAGCGTGAGCTCTATGTCATGTCTCATGATTGTAAGATTGCCTGCTCTCCTTCATCATTTGTGCAAGTTAATGGTGCCATGAATAAAGCCATGATTGAGCAAGTTTTAAAGGAAGTAGCTCCAAGTCAGGATAAGAAGGTATTGGACTTGTTTAGTGGCTTAGGTAACTTTGCAATTCCAATTGCCAAAGCAGGAGCCAAGGTAGTAGGTATTGATATTGTTTCAGATATGGTGCGCAGAGCTAATGAGAATGCTCAGCTAAACAATATTGATAGTGAGCAGGCTCGCTTCTTTGTAGCTGATTTAGAAGAGGCTTTTGAAAGCCAACTTTGGGCTAAGGATCAATATGACGTAGTGGTAATGGATCCTGGTCGTATGGGTGCTAAACGCTCTGTTGGATATATGAGTAAACTCAAGCCTCAAAAGATTGTAATGATCTCATGCAATCCTTTAGCTGCGTCCCGTGACACCACTGCTCTAATTAGCTCTAATTATAAGTTAGAGTCTTGGGGTGCTATTGATATGTTCCCAAGAACTGCTCACCTTGAGATTATGCTGGTATTTACTCGTGATGATAGCAAAAAGTAAGTAAGTCTTATAAGAGACAAATATTACAGTTTGCTAGGCTGTTGTTGTTACCATATTATTGTGTTTTGGTAAGAGCAACAGCTTTTTATGTTTTTATGACTTTGAAACAAAATTAGTGGTCTATAGATGGGCAAATTAGTTGCTAATGTCCCATTTTAGGTAGACTGATAGTAGTTTTTAGTGACACTTTGGTTAAGTTTGCATAATATGCTTATTAGTGATTAGCTAATTTAGTTTCATAGCTGGCTTAACGCTAATAGTAGTATGCTATGTTCTTATAAGACTGACAGGACTAAGTCTTAGATATGTATTATGAGCTAAACAATTGGTAAATCCTTAATTGTGCCTGAGAGTTTGGGATTCGTTGTGTGGTTTAGCCTACTAATTAAGCAATAAGTTTTTTGGGCTGTATCAGCTGTTGTATAGGAGTTATGTAATGGTTGCATTAAGAGATACCCATGAGGCTTCATTTGATTTTGAGCCATGGGCAGCCAAACTCAATCTTCCTGTTGAGCAAAAGGAAAAGCTCTCACAATGCCATCTTTATGTGGTTAATTGTCTTAATGCCTATAATGCTAAGGTAAGCTCCAACTCAAACAATAGCTCGAGTGCCACTGCAAATAATTCCAAGCCACGTAATAATATTATTGATCCTAAGAATCTTAATAATCTTTCAGCTGAGATTATTTCCATTTTAATGTCACTAAACATGGATCTCGATTCTTTAATGGTGGCATTTTTATACCCTCCATTCGAGGCTAAGGCTTTAGATCTTGATAATGTAGAAGAGGTCTTTGGCCCTGGTATCCGTAAGCTTTTGCTTAAGGTAAAAGATATGGAGGCTATTCGCTTTTTACAAAACTACAACTCTAATAAAGGAGCTGAGGCTCAAGTTGATAGAGTGCGTCGTATGATGCTTTCTATGGTAGATGATGTTAGAGCGGTAGTAATTAAGCTTGCAGAGCGAATTGCTGTTATTCGTGCTGCTAAACATGCTGATGAAGAGACTAAGTTAAGCATTGCTCGTGAAATTGCTAATATTTATGCACCACTGGCTAACCGTTTAGGTATTGGTCAGCTTAAGTGGGAGCTTGAGGATTTAGCCTTCCGCTTCTTGCATAACGAGGATTACAAAGAGATTGCTCATGATTTGGGCGAAAAGCGAGTAGAGCGTGAGCGCTATATTGAGAAATTTGTTGCTGAGCTTTCTAGCTTATTAGAGCAAAATGGAATCAAGAATAGCGAGGTCTATGGTCGACCAAAGCACATCTACAGTATTTGGCGCAAAATGCAACGCAAGCATTTGCCTTTTAGTGAGCTTTATGATGTTCGTGCGGTACGAGTTATTGTTGATAAGATAGAGGACTGTTATGCAGCCTTGAGTATTGTCCATGCTCGTTGGGAACATATCGAAAAAGAGTTTGATGATTATATTGCTAACCCAAAACCTAATGGCTATCAATCTATTCATACTGTAGTTTATGGTGATGGTCATAAGGTGGTTGAGATTCAGTTAAGAACCAAGGATATGCACCAAATGGCAGAACTTGGTGTAGCCGCTCACTGGAAATATAAAGAGGGTGGTGGATTAGGTTCTGGCGTTGAGCAACGTATTAACTGGTTACGTAAGCTGTTAGCTTGGCGTGACGATATGGTTGAGTCTGGTGCTTTATTAGATGAATTTCGTAAGCAAGTCTTTGAAGATCGTATTTACGTCTTTACCCCAAGAGGAGAGGTGGTAGATCTTCCTACAGGAGCTACTCCTTTGGATTTTGCTTACCAAGTTCATACTATGATTGGTCACCGTTGTATTGGCGCAAAAGTTGATGGACGTATTGTCCCTTATACCTATAAGCTAAAGACTGGTGAGCAAGTTGAAATTATTACCCAAAAAGAACCAAACCCAAGTCGTGACTGGATTAACTTGGATAATGGTTATTTAAAGACTTCTCGTGCTCGTGCCAAGGTTGTTAATTGGTTTAGAAAGGTCGACTACGATAAAAATGTCCAAGCTGGTGACGATATCTTAGAGCGTGAGGTAAGTCGCCATGGTATTGGTCTTAACAAGGATCAAGTAGCTGCTTTCTTAAAGGAGAAAATTGCTCGCTTTAATGTTAAGAATGTTAATGACATTTATGCTGGCATTGGTGCGGGCGATATTAAGGTTAATCAGATTATTTCTTTCTTAGAAGAGCGTGTTTTCAAAAGAGAGGAAGCTACTAAAGAGCTAGAGTTACGCTCTTTAATTTCTGAAAAGACCAAAGAGCAGCTTAAAGAGCGTCACGCTAACAGTAAAGGCCACATTGTGGTTAATGGCATTGGCACAATGATGACCCATATAGCTAAGTGCTGTCAGCCAATTCCTGGTGATGAAATTATTGGTTTTATTACTCAAGGTCGTGGTGTTTCTATTCATAAGGCTAATTGTCCACAGCTTAAGGGTCTTATGAAAAAGAATCCTGAGCGTGTCGTTTCTTGCCAATGGGGCGAGAGTGCTACTGCTAATGGTTTTACTGTTACTATTAAGGTGGTGGCCTCAGATTACTCTGGCTTGCTTAGAGATGTTACTACGGTCATTGCTAATGAAAAGATCAATGTTTTGGGTGTGCGCTCTCATACTGAGCGTCAAAAAGATCTCTCCATTATTGATATTGACTTGATGTTGGTTAATTTGCCTGCTTTGACTAGAGTAATTACCAAGCTTAATGAAATTAAGCAGGTACGATCTGTTTCAAGATTGTAGTTAATTAGTAATAGCATTATAAAAAAGGCCTTAGATTAAGCTTAAATCTAAGGCCTTTTATTTTTATAAAACTTTTTCCTCTTTTAAGAGCTTCATAAAGTCTTTTAAAACATAGTCAGAACCATGCTTAGTTAAATGATTATCATCAAACATTAATATATTGCCTTCATCAGTACGAGTGCGGCATTTATTTTCGTGGCATAACCTGGATTTGAGATCATAGTAGTAAACATTACTATGTTCTTTTGCTAGCAGCTCTAACTTGTTATCTATTTTGATATTATCCTCAAGGTTGATATCTTGATAAGACATCTGGTTTAGATATGTATCCATGCGATTTTGCTCAAAATACTGCTTATAGAGTTTAGAAAGAGGAGTATTTAATAAAGCAAATTCCTTATAGGAGTGAATCTTATTAATAGGATATAGACTGCCAATAATGACAAATTTTACATGGTTTAACTTAGAAAAAAGTTTATCTAAATTTTGATAGACAGCCTCTTCATACGGCAGTTTATCTGCATCAAGATAACAAGGATTATTATTATTAAAGCAAATGTGATTATTATCAATATTATTATAAAATGGACAATAAGTAGCCCAACGGAACGATAAAATAACTACTTGTTCTTCTTGGTTATTTTGAATAGTTTTATAGAAATCTTGAATTGCATTAATTTTATCCTCAATGCTAGGCCCTATATGTTTAGCTGTTACCAAGAGCTCGTTATTAAATAAAGTAGCATGCAATGCAAATAGGTTTAGTTGATCGCCAAAAGTTTGGTTAAGTGTTTTATAGAAATGATCTGCATGTGAATCACCAACAAGCCAAATATTAGCATTTGGGTTAATAATTTTATGATCCTCATCGATAGCAGTACCTCTTTCATTGATGTAGGTTACATGCTGGTTCTTATCGTAATATTGCTCATCAATACGCCATTCCCAACCATTACTTTTACTAATTTGCATATTTAAGGCAAATACAGCCACAAAACAAACTAAGAACTTATAACCGTAGGTACGTTTTTTTTCTATAAAATGGTAAGACAGTGCTGAAAGAATAAAGGTAGCTGCTATAGCTATAAATGGGGTTAGTATCATCATCATGGACAAAATTACTAAAATTGGCCAATGATAAATGTACAGAGAGTAGGAGATATTACCCAAATATTGGCTAACAGGATTATCCAAAAGAATATTTTTACAATTTGCCCAAATTACTAAGGCGCAGCCAATCACAGCCAATGCTGGAGTGCTAAAAGACCAAATAGGTTTTTCCTCAGCAATGATTACTGCACAAAAAATAGCTAATAAGCCAATTATTTGTAGGGCTTTTCTAAAGATTATTGTTTGTAAAGTGCATGGATATAAATAAACCACACCACCTATGAGTAACTCCCAGGCTCTAACATGTAGCATGTAATAGGACTTGCTATTCATAGGGGCTAGCATAGTGTATGCAGCTGCCGCAATGGTTAACACTAGTACTAAAGTTTTGGTCTTTTGAATACCAAAGAACTTTTTAAATATTGCTAGAACAACAGGGTAAATAATGTAGAACTGCCACTCTACTGATAAAGACCAAGTATGAAGCAATGTTTTATCTAAAGCAGAAGTTTCAAAATAGCCCTCATCACGTGCATAGCGGAAGTTGCTAACGAAAGTAAGAGCATAGCGAGCTTCTTTAGCAAAATTTTCTAAGTTTTGAGGATCAAAGATCTGGCTGACAATAATTAAAACAAAAACAATAGCCACCAAAAGTGCAGGACAGATTCTTTTAGCGCGAGCTTTCCAAAATCCCCAAATACGTAGGAATGTAGAAAATCTTGAGTGAGGTGCTTCTTGGGAGTCTTTGAGAACTTTATTAAAAATGATAGATGTCATTAAAAAGCCAGAAATGACAAAAAACACATCCACGCCTAAAAAACCAGCACTAACATTTTCATTAATAAAGCTGATAGCATGGTAGGTTTTGAGCTCTGGATCTATAGCCGCAAAAGTTCCTAAGTGAAAAGCAATAACTAACAATACTGCTATTGCTCTTAACCCAGCAATATCTTTTCTAAACTCTTTATTGGTCATTTTTTATAAAATCTTAAAGTTTGGATTGGTGGTGGCAAATTTATCTTCACAGTCATGAACCAGATAGGCTTGCTATGGAACATGAGATAATAAAAGCCTATTATAAAGCTTTTATGTACCTAGTTTGTGAGTATTTCTTTGGAGTTTGTGAAGCTCATGATTTGATGTAATAAGCTGGGCACGAATGAGATCAATGTACTGACCTATTTGCGGCGGTATTTAGAAAATGATTTGGGCTAATGAATGGAATTAAATGGGCATAAGTTGATTTTTTTAGGTATAATGCCGTGTCCTTTGAAAGGACAAAGAATTTAATACGCACCATAGGATTATGGTGCGTTTTGTTTTTTAGGCTATAGAGCCTTGTGTGGCTAAAGCTTAAAGATACGCTAAAAAGTGCGTTTTATCGGGGTCATTATGCTATAATGACGGGTCAAATTTAGCATCTACTGTGGAGCGATTCATGTCTGCTACTCCTTCTTCTGCCAAGCTTATTTTTGTTACTGGCGGCGTAGTTTCTTCCTTAGGTAAGGGCATTGCTGCAGCCTCTTTAGCAGCAGTTTTGGAAGCTCGTGGTCTTAAAGTGACTATGATGAAGCTAGATCCTTATATCAATGTTGACCCAGGCACTATGAGCCCAATTCAGCATGGTGAAGTATTTGTTACCGAAGATGGTGCAGAAACTGATTTGGATTTAGGTCACTACGAGCGTTTTATTCGTACCAAAATGTCTCACCGTAACAACTTCACTACTGGTCGTATCTACTCTGATGTGATCCGTAAGGAGCGTCGTGGTGATTATTTAGGTGCCACTATCCAAGTAATTCCTCACATTACTAATGCCATTAAAGAGCGCATTTTAGCTGGTGCTGAGGGTAACCAAATTGCTATTGTTGAAATTGGCGGCACTGTAGGTGACATTGAGTCTTTACCTTTCTTAGAAGCCATTCGTCAGTTAGCTGTAGAGATTGGTCGTGAGAACGCCTTATTCATGCACTTAACCTTAGTTCCTTATTTAGAGACCTCAGGTGAAGTTAAGACCAAGCCAACCCAGCACTCTGTTAAAGAGTTACTTTCTATTGGTATTCAGCCAGATATCTTAATTTGTCGTTCAGATCGTGTAATTCCTGCACATGAGCGTCATAAGATTGCTATGTTCTGTAATGTTCAAGAGCGTGCTGTAATTTCCTTAAAAGACGTTGACTCTATTTACAAGATTCCTGCTTTATTAAAGAGCCAATATTTAGATCAATTAATTGTTGATCGCTTTAATATCGAATGCCAAGAAGCTGACTTAAGCTCTTGGGAGCACGTACTTTATGAACAGGCTAATACTGTTGGTGAAGTTACTATCGGTATGGTGGGCAAGTATATTGAGCTTCCAGATGCTTATAAGTCCATCAATGAGGCCTTAAAGCATGGTGGCTTAAAGAATCAATTATCTGTAAATATTAAGTACATTGATTCTGAAGATGTAGAGTCCCGTGGCGAAGAGTTACTCCAGGGTATCGATGCTATCTTAGTTCCAGGTGGTTTCGGTAGCCGTGGTGTAGAGGGTAAGATTATTGCTGCTCGTTATGCTCGTGAGAACAATATTCCATACTTAGGCATTTGCTTAGGTATGCAGGTTGCTATTATCGAGTATGCCCGTCATGTAGCTCATTTAGACAATGCCAACTCAACTGAGTTTGATCCAAATACTCCTTATCCTGTAGTAGGTTTAATTACCGAGTGGATTGATGAGGATGGTAATGTTGAGGTGCGCTCTGATAAGTCTGACTTAGGCGGCACCATGCGTTTAGGTGGTCAGCTCTGTCACTTAAAGGCTGGTTCTAAGGTACGTGAGCTTTATGGCAAGGATGACATTGTTGAGCGTCATCGTCACCGCTATGAAGTTAACAACAAGTTAGTTTCTAAGCTTACTGATGCAGGTATGCAAGTAGCTGGCTTATCAACTGACAATAAGTTAGTTGAGATTGTAGAGATCCCATCTCACCCATGGTTTGTTGGTGTTCAATTCCATCCAGAGTTTACTTCTAACCCTCGTGATGGTCACCCATTATTCCGTGGCTTCATTGCTGCAGCCAAGAAATATCAAGAGCAACACTAAGTGTTAAAAGTTTAATGTGCTAAAAAAGCGTAGCTATCGCTGATGGCTACGCTTTTTTATTTCCTAAATTTAGAAAAATAGCTAAAATTAATTTGTCAGGACATTATTCTTAATTTAGTTGTGGCTATTCTTTAGCTTATCTTTAAGAGGGCGCAATTGCTCTTTTGCCTGTGCTGTGCTTATAGGCAAGAGTATTCTTGCGTGATATTGATGAAAATAATGGCTATTGTTTTAGCTATAGTTAGTTGCTTTTTGCTCTATGATCTTATTTTTGGACATAATGGTGTAAAGCAATATCAAACTATAGCTGCAAAATTAGAAAAAGCTCAAGAAACAGCTTTAGTGCTGCAAAAGCGCAATCAAGAGGTGGCAGATCAAATTAATGACTTGCAACAAGGCTCGATTGCTGTTGAGGAGCTAGCTCGTAGTGAGTTAGGCTTAATCAAACCTAATGAGCGCTTCTATCGTGTGTTAGCAACCGAAGAGAAGATACGCTCTATGTCTATTCATTTTAATTAGCTTTAAGCATTTTGAAAAAGGCCAAGTTTGTTTGGCCTTTAATTTATCAATAATTGTGTTCCTGGCCTAAGTGAGGTTGTTTGTGTTTATAGAAGTAAAAAACCAAGAAAATCATGGAGGCTGCGCCTACATAATGCGTAGTGTGCATGATGGCGCTTTAGTTACAGATATAATTATTGAGAATTTAGGTTCGGTAGAGAGCCTACAAAAGAACCATCCTAATATTATTGAAAACCTTAAAAGTCTCTGTAATGAAGGAAGTATAGAGCCTTTTAAAAGTCGCATCTTAAATCAAGATATCAAGCTAAGATTGGCTTTAAATCAGATGGCTGCTAACTCCCAATTTACGCTATCAAATAGGGAGCATAGTGATGAGCTGGATACTGCTAAACAGCAGTATGACTTATTAGATAAGGCTAGAACAACTCTCAATTACGATGAGCAACTTTTAGTTATTAATAGTTATGCTAAAGAGCTACAGCCATATCAAACTGCTATTGATAACATTCAACTCCATAAGAGCCACAGCTTGAGTAAAGCTTCTAATGTATCTTATGCTCTACCTCCTTATGAGTGTTTTATAGAATCTGGGCTCATTGATGCTGTAGTAGTAGCAGCTGGTGTAGGCTCACGAATGGGAGCTAATATACCTAAACAATATTTAACTTTAGGGGATAAGACTGTATTAGAACAAACAGTCATGAAGTTGCTTTGTTGTCCTTATATTAGTCGTGTCATAGTGGTTATTAGTGAACAGGATCCTTATTTTAAATATACCTGCTTAGGTGATTTACAAGGGGTTACTACTGTCTTTGGTGGTAAAGAGCGAGTAGATAGCGTGCTTAATGGCTTGCAAGCTGTTAATACCAAGTATTGTTTAGTTCATGATGCCGCTCGTCCGCTATTTTTAATGCATGACTTAGAAAGTCTCATTCTGCAAGTGGCTCAAGGCTTATCTTTAGGTTTTTGTGGTGGTATTCTTGCTTGTAAAGTAGCTGATACTCTAAAGCAATCTTTTACCAGTGATAAAAATAGTAGCGCGCATGCTATAGAAAAAACTGTAGATCGCTCCTATATGTATAGAGCACAAACCCCGCAATTATTTAAAACACAACAGTTAATTGAAGCCATTAACCATGGACTTAAAAACCATCAAACCATTACTGATGAAGCTTCAGCTTTAGAATTATTGTCTGAACAAGTCTTATTGGTTGAGGGCAGTGCTTTAAATTTCAAGCTTACAGATAAAAGCGATATGTTAATGGCTAATGCCATCT
>Cam_p2__coassemble_1694_pt1 | contig 15073 bp, 13 predicted proteins | sample Cam_p2__metabat2_low_PE_034 | metagenome-assembled genome bin Cam_p2
CTCTAAAACGACTAAAAAGCCTGATCACGTCCTGACTCCAGCCAGATTCTATGCTTGTTTTTACCACGTAGCCTTAATAAACCTTAATCGCCACCTTAGTTAGTGCTATGGTGCGCTAGTGGATAGCAAAAAGTCGTTAACCGCTATTAGCTATGCCACTGACGAACTAAATAAAGTTGCCCATAGCTTGATTAAGCATCGTTAGCTTGTGGCTATCCTTAGGGTAAAAACAAAGAGACATATCTAATGGTAATTAACCTTCACCACCTAAAGCGAATGTTGGTCAACAGATATCCAAATCTGTCTACCCTAAAAAACTTAAGCTTAGTCAAAAGCGAAAAACATTTTTAACAGCAATCAAAAACGAAGGGCGCTTCCGCTCCTGTCTAAAGACAGGTGGCTTTGCGCTCATAATATGATGACAAGATCTATTCTGTAGGTTGAGATTACAAGCATTTTTTGCTTGCTATTGCTTCGAAAATGGCAATAATATTTATCTTAATTATAGGGTGGCGGTGAAATTAAAATGTCGCAAATTATTTTAGGAATCGATCCAGGATCACGCAAAACAGGTTATGGCGTGATTCAAATGGTCAACAATGAGCCTGTTTATTTAGGCTCAGGGTGCATTATGACTGGTAGTGATGCTTTATATAAGCGCCTGCTAATTATCTTGGATGGAGTAAACAATATTATTGAGCAATTTCATCCAGATGAAATGGCCATTGAAGAGACATTCTTATCCCAAAATGTTCAGGCCACAATTAAGCTCTCTGAGGCTCGTGCGGTGGCTATGGTAGCAGGAGCATCAGCAGGTCTTGAGGTTTTTGAATATACCCCTATGCAGATTAAGCAAGCGGTAGTAGGTTATGGTGCTGCTCAAAAGACTCAGGTGCAATACATGGTTAAAAGTCTGTTAAAGCTAAATGGCACGCCACAAGCTGATGCTGCTGATGCTTTGGCCTGTGCTATTTGCCATGGTTTTGCTTCTAAAGTAAATCGTATTTTAGGCCCAAACAATACTATTGCTACCAGTTCACGTGGACGCAAGGTATCGTCTCACTCTCGTAATTCTTGGCGCTCTTATACTCCTCCTCAGCAGTAATATGGGTAATTTATGAGCAAGAATATATTTTTAGCATGTTAAAGGTGAAAAAATGATTGGTTCATTACGTGGAAAGCTCATTGGCATGGAAGGATTGAGTGCCTTAATTGAGGTTAATGGCGGTATTGGCTACGAAGTTGAGATCCCTGGTAATCTGCTTAGCTCCTTAAAAATGAATGAGGAATGTTTTTTATACATTCATCATGTAGTAAGAGAAGATGCAGATCTGCTTTATGGTTTTGATAGCCAAGAGTCACGCTTATTTTTCCGTGAGTTAATTAAGATTAATGGTATTGGCCCACGTGCAGCTATTGCCTTGTTATCAACTATGGATTTACCAACCTTTATTGAGGTAATTAATGCTCAACGTATTAATGCTTTAATGGCTGCTCCTGGTATCGGCAAGAAGACAGCTGAGCGTATCATTGTTGAGATGAAAGATCGCCTTAATAAATTGCGTATTGGAGAGCGTATTATCGTACAAAGTGCCAATGCTATTAATGCAGAGTTAGGCGTGGAAATGCCTCAAAACACAGTGGATGAAAATGCCTTTGCCTTTGATGATGCTATTCAAGCTCTCATGTCTTTAGGTTACAAGGAGAATATGGCTATTGCTACAGTTAAAGCCGTATTTGAAAAGGGCATGACCACAGAGCAAATTATTGTGGCCTCTTTAGCCAAGCTCTCTAAGAGCTAGAACAGCAACCCCAATGCATAAAATCTCAGTCTAGACTTGGCCTTTTTCCAACATCCTGGACCTAGCCCAGCACACCACAACAAACACCAGCTGCTGCACAGCAGCGGTGCTGCTAGGCACTAGGCCTTGCTAGACTGAGCTGCGCTGCGTTGCGCTGAGCGGAGCTGCGCTAAGCTGCGCATCTCAGGCAATTCTTGCCAAGCCAAGCTAAGGCTGTCCATTGCTACTTAGTGGTCGAATGCTTTTAAAAATTGCCGCTCTGGCTAGTTTAACTAAAGAAAATGGCAGGTGAACCTAATAGGTTAGATTGGTTGATGGCAGGCTGTATGAGCCGCTGATGGGTAGGGACATCATTTTTTAGAAAGATTTAATAATTTGGGCTGTGCTATAATTTTTAGCCTTAATTCGTAAAAGCTTTATTACTTAGCAAAAGTTAGGGGGAAAAAGTGGCTGATGCTAAGGGTATTGTGGCTGATGCGCTGCAAGTGGACTTAAGAAATGACGATCTTAATCCTCAAAAAACATTTCAAGAAATAGCTGCCGAGCTAACTGAGTCTAGCGAGGATAGAGCCCTTCGTCCTAAAACTTTATCTGACTATATTGGCCAAGAAGATGCCAAAAGCCAATTAGAAATTGCTTTAGCGGCAGCAAAAAAGCGTGGTGAGGCCCTAGATCACGTACTTATTTTTGGCCCTCCTGGTTTAGGTAAAACTACTTTATCTAACATTATTGCTAATGAGCTTGGAGTAAATTTATCTACCACCTCAGGTCCAGCGCTAGAGAAAAAGGGTGATGCTGCGGCATTGCTTACTAACTTAGCTCGTCGTGATGTGCTTTTTATTGATGAAATTCACCGTCTTAGCCCTGTAATTGAAGAATTTATGTATCCTGCCATGGAGGATTACAAGGTAGATATTCTTACTGGTGAAGGTCCATCGGCTCGTTCTATTCAAATTGGTTTACAGCCTTTTACTTTAATTGGTGCTACTACTAGAGCTGGTACTTTAACCTCTCCTTTGCGAGCCCGTTTTGGCATTATTCTCCAGCTGCAATATTACTCTCCAGAGGAACTTAGCATTATTATTAAGGCCTCAGCTAAGAAGCTTAAAATCAATATAGATGAGCTGGGTGCATTAGAGCTGGCCAGACGCTCACGTGGTACACCACGTATTGCTAACCGCTTGTTAAAACGTGTTAGAGACTATGCTGAGGTTAAGGGTGATGGCGTAATTACCCAAGATATTGCTCATAAAGCTTTAGATATTTTAAAAATTGATGTTGATGGCTTTGATGACTTTGATCGTGCTTATTTACGTTGCATGATTTATGATTTTAATGGTGGTCCTGTAGGTATTGAGAGCTTAGCTGCTTCTTTAGGTTATGAGCGTGAAACTTTAGAAAATGTGGTAGAGCCATATTTAATTCAGCAAGGTTTTGTTCAGCGTTCTAGCCGTGGCCGTGTTGCTACTTATAAAGCATACGACAAATTTGATGAGCCTATGGCCCACGCCAATAATTAAGATCTAACAAGAAGAAGGGGTAACAAATGAGTGATCTTGAGGTCTTTAAGAGCGAATTTCGTGTTTATTATGAAGACACTGATGTAGGTGGTCGTGTTTATCATGCTAACTATTTAAAGTTTTGCGAGCGTACTAGAACAGACTTTGTGCGTGAGGTATTAGGTTACAAGCAAAGCGAACACTTACAAGAAGATAAAAAGGGCTTTGTAGTGTCTTCACTTAAGGCTCGTTTCTTAGCTGGTGCTAAGCTTGAAGATGAGTTAATCGTAACTTGCATTCCTGTATCTTTAAGAAAAGCTAGTCTCGAGATGTACCAAGAGGTTATCGATAAGCACACTCAAAAAGTGCTCTTTGCCATGCAATCAACCATTGCTTATGTAAACTTTGCAACCGACCGTCCTGAGGTTATCCCTGAGGAGTTTGCCAAGGCACTCCAAGCCAAAATGCCATCTCAAGATTTCAAAACAGTTAAGTTGCCTTAAGAGTCTTAAAAGCCTTAAGAACTGTCCAAATTAAGATAGAGGCTGCACCCTATGGAAAACAAAGAAATTGTGCAATTGCTTCCTAATGATAAGCGCCTTAAACAAGGCGAATCAGCAGCCTCATGGATAGCAAGAATTATGGACGACCCATCCTTAGTAAAAACACTGGTACAGCATCAAGTCAACCAACAGCAACAGCAACTGCATCAAAACACGCAGCACCAGCAGGCACCATTGCCAAGTACAAGTACCGACCAAAACTAATGCCATGACTACGGCCACGGATAAGGCCAAAGCCAGAGCTAAAGACAAGGCCATAGCCATGGCTACTCCTGCCATTAATCCAAATTCCATCCTTCAAAGTTTCAATAGCAAGCCAATCTTAGTGTTAGCAGCCACTATTACTATGAAGTGGCTTATTTTTTACATGAAATAGAGTCGTTTATAAGCACCGCAAAACAATAAAAAGCAGTAGTGAACTAGGTCTTTATTGGCAGCTTTAAATAATCTGGCATTTATATTGCGTATTAAAAATGTTGTCTAAAAAGACCATTTACCAGCCTATAGTGTGGTCTATAGAAAGTCTTTTTAGAAATCAAGGTACAAGATCATATTCGGTCTATAGTTTTGGGCATATCAAATGCCATTTTATTTACCAAAATAAATGCCCTTCATGTCGTGGTATTTATATTAGAAAATAGCTGTTTTATCAGCTTAAGAGAGAATTGTTATGGCTCTTTACGTTAATACTAATGTAAGTTCGATCAATGCCCAGAGAAAGCTAACCAATGCTACAAATAGCTTAAACGTCAGCTACCAGCGTCTTGCTTCTGGTCTAAGAATTAACTCTGCAAAAGATGACGCTGCAGGCTTACAAATTTCCGATCGTCTCACCTCTCAAATCAATGGTTTAAATCAGGGAAATCGTAATACCAACGATGGTATCGCTCTTGCCCAGACCATTGAAGGTGCTTTAGACGAAACCACCAACATGCTCCAGCGTATTCGTACCTTGGCCGTGCAATCAGCCAACGGTACCAACACCGCCGAGGATCGTGCTGCGCTTCAGCAAGAGGTTGATAAGCTCTCTGCTGAAATTACCCGTATTGCTAAGCAAACCACTTTCGCTGGCGCAACAGTGCTTGATGGTGCTAATAAAACTAATACTGGTGGAAAAAGTTTAATTCCAGGTGGTCAAGGCCAAGGCAAGTTAATTTTCCAGGTAGGCGCTAATGCTGGTGATACATTAGCACTTGCTTGGTCTCGTGCCTTTACTATGTCTGGTCTCTACTCTCAAGTTCTTGGCCAGAACCTTCAACAAGATAAAGGTATTACAAAAAGAAAAGTTGATAGTGCTCAAACAGAACAATTTGTATGGCAAGTATCAACCGCTAAGACCGCTCAAGAAACATTAGCAAATATCGATGCGTTCATCCAAAAGGTTGATTCTAAGCGCTCCGAGCTAGGCGCGATCCAGAACCGAATGGAAAGCACTATTCGTAATCAGGCCAATATTTCTGAGAATGAGGCCGATGCACGTAGCCGTATTCGTGATACTGATTTTGCCTCTGAGACTGCTTCTCTTACTCAGAACAATATCATTCAGCAGGCCTCTCAATCTGTGCTTGCACAAGCTAACCAGCGTCCAACCATCGCTTTAAGCTTGTTAGGTCAATAAGAATAACAATATCTCTCTCTTTATATTTAGAGGCGGGCGTAAGTCCGCCTTTTTTGTTTTTGTAAAAAGCAAAAAAGCTAGAGGCTTTGCTTGTGGGCAGTATAGTTTAGTCCTTTGGGAGTTTATGCTATCAGGTCTTAATTAGTCTAATAGCTAAATTGAAAGCACATTGTCCCCGTATCAACTCATAATGGGGCAATAAGCTTTTTGCACACAGTTATGCGAGGCTAAGTCTAAGTTAAATCTATAGAGCAGTAGGTAATGAGTTTTCAAATTAACCACCAGCATGGTCATGCTAGCTTTGCTCTTGCAAGGCTAGGCTAGGCCTATGCAGGCCAAGCCTGCCCAAGCCTGGCCTGCTCGTGCTTGGTTGATTGGCCTAATCGTCAGTTAGCTTTACTTGGGGAGGTTAAGCTTTGATAGGAGGTGTTTGATGGTATCTTGCTCTGAGGTGGCAAGGGTTGAGAGGGCGGCGGTGTTGACCATGAGGTCAAGGTTAGCCTTCTTTAGTAGGATTTGTTGGGGCAGAGTGCTATTGTCAAAGAGCTGGAAGTGATCAGCTGCGGTAATTAGTTGGGGCAATAAGTTTATGGCACGGTCGTAGCGGCGCTGTACAGTCACATCATCGATAAAGTGGCCTCCTATGCTTACTCTATGTTTGATGCGAGTGATGTTAAGCTGTGGAGAGTTTAGCATCATAAAAACAATATGGGTAAAGTAGCCTAGTTGTTTTGCCTTGGTGATTAAGCGCAGCAGGGAGGGACTGGAGGCTGTAGTTTCTATAATTAGATCTTCTTTATTGGCAAGGAGCTGTTCTCTTGCTTTAAGCGCTAATTTACCAGCCTCAATATCTACTTGTGCTTTAATATCTGGATTGAGCTCATTAGTATTGTTAAAGCCCAGCCCTTGGGTAAGTTTGAGTGCAAAAACATCAGGGTTAACAATGTTTGCTTGAAGCTTTGGGTGCAGAGTTTTTGTTAAAGCCTCGTAGCAAGATGATTTGCCTGATCCATTTGGGCCTGCAAAGATTAATAGCAATGGTTGACTCATAGTTAATTGCCCTTACCTAAGGTGAGAAAAGTTATGGCTTATCCTAAGTATTTGCTAAGAGCTGTGATTTAGTATAGGGGTTGGGTAATAATTTTTGCCCTTTTTTGTTTTTGTACATGACATTGTATTCATGGGCTTATAAAATAGAAAGCCATTTTAATACTGAAAGCTTGAGACATTAAAATTAAAACCAAGATTATTTGTGGCGATGGTGGTTTTAAGTTGTTAGTTTCAAGTTTCTAATTAAATGAAAAGCACATTATATTAATAGGCATAGAGGCGCTTAATCTGCTTTATTCCTTATTCTGGTGGAGAAACAATTTTATATGCAACCTCAAGGAGCACTGTCCTTTACTGAGTTGGTATTGAATGCCAGCTTTTTAGTGCAATGCGTAATGCTGTTTTTATTAGCATTATCAATTGCATCATGGACTATTATTATTTCACGCAATAATCAGTACCGTATTGGTCGTGCTAAGGCTGATGCCTTTGAAGATCTGTTCTGGTCAGGTATAGATCTCAACAACCTTTATCAGGATTGCATGAAGCGTCCTGATGAGTTGGTGGGACTTGAGGTAATTTACTCTGCTGGTTTTAAAGAGTTTGTGCGCTTAGTTAATTCAGGCCCTGCAGATCAAGATGTGGTCATGGATGGTACTTATCGTCAAATGAAAGTAGCTTGCTCTCGTGAGGTCGAGTTATTAGAGACTCATTTACCTACTTTGGCAACTATTGGTTCTATTAGTCCATATATTGGTTTGTTTGGTACTGTTTGGGGTATTATGCATGCCTTCGTAGCTTTAGCAGCAGTAAAAAATGCTACTTTAGCTATGGTGGCTCCTCCTATTGCTGAGGCTCTAATTGCAACTGCTATGGGTCTGTTTGCTGCTATTCCTGCTGTTATGTTTTATAACCGCTTTGTTACCAAAGTTGAGGCCTTAGAGAATCGTTACTATAACTTTATGGATGAGTTTTCAACCATTCTCAACCGTCGTTTAGTAACCATTCGTTCTCAGCTTAATCGCCAGCAGCATGAAATGGCCTCTGCTCCAATGGTCAACAATGTGCAAAATAATATGGGTTCTTCCCCTAATGGCAATGACTTATCTGCTATGAATAATCTCAATGCCATTAACCCAAGTGCAGCGCCTAACCCACCAGAGACTCATAAAGGTGCTAACAATAATGTTTATGATGCTTATGGTCAAAATGACACTATAGGCAGTCAAGCTGCTATGCATGGAAATGATAGTGTAGCTAATGCTAATAGCCAAATTAATCAAGGTCATGAGCTAAACACTCAAGCTATCAACAAGCGTAATAATGGCCCAACGCCACCTAGTGCCCAAGCATCAGCCAATGCTGTGCCTGTAGTAAATCAAGGTTCTATGGCCGCTATTAGCTCAGGTAATGCACCTGCTGCTAGACCTAATCGTGAGATGGTTAATAATAACAAGCCTCAAGCTCGACCAGGCCAGGCTTTAAGTGGTGTTAATGCCGCCTCTGGCCAAAATATCAATGCCGCTGCCTTTAATGACCCTAATATGGCCGCCAATTATCGAGGCATTGTTCCTCCACGCTCAGGGAACAGCAATAATATGAACAGTGCTCAATTACCTGGTGGTTCAGCTGTACTACCTAAGGGTGCCCCTAATGCAGCCATGATGAATCAAGCTCGCAATAATGGTGCTGTTTATAGAACAGGACATGATTTTGAGGGTAAGAAAGTAAATAAAGCACCTCCTAGCGAGCCTCAATATATTTCCCCTGGAGTGCAAAATAAAAGAAGGGCCAATCAAGTAAATAATGAGAGTTAAAGGTTCTAGAGTGTATCTTGTATGCAGCTGATAACTTTTATTTTGAGGGTAAGTTAAATGGCAGAAAGAGGCCGTAGACGTAAATCTAGAACTGTGGCTGAGATCAATGTGGTACCGTATATTGACGTTATGTTGGTATTGTTAGTGATCTTTATCGCTACAGCTCCTGTAGTAATGCAGGGTGTTACTGTAGACTTGCCTCAAGCAGAAGCTGAGGCTATGAATGAGGATCAAAGAACTCCAATTATTGCTACTGTAGACAAAGCAGGACAGTACTTTGTGAGTGTTGATTCTCAAAGCGTTAAAATTCCTGACTTAAACACTGTAGGTTCAGTAGTTTCAGAGGAATTACGTAAGGATCCTACTAGACCTGTAGTGGTTCAGGGTGATGCCCAAGTAGCTTATGACAGTGTTATACAGTTAATGAATGCACTTAAAAGAGCTGGTGTGGATAGTGTCGGTTTAGTTACTGATCCTATTGCTATTACTAAGGATTAGATTTTTTTAGTATGAAGATTGGACTTGGAACTGCTTTTATTTTAGCCATGCTTTTTCATGGTGCTTTATTAGCTACCTTGGTAATTAATGTTTCTTTAGAGAAGCCAAAAAGACCTGAGGAAAAGCTAGGCCAGATCATGCATGCTACTATTGTGAATGTCCCTCCTGCCAAGGGCTCTCCTAGTGGTGAACCGCCTAAAAAAGTTCAAGTTCAAGATACTGCCAAGCAGGCTGCAGAAGCTGCCGCAAAGGCAAAGGCTGAACAAGAGGCCCGCATTAAAGCTGAGCTGGAAAAGCAGTTAGCTGCCCAAAAGAAAGCTGAGGCGGAGCGTCAAAAAGCCTTAGCCTTAAAGAAAGCCGAGGAAAAGAAGAAAGCTGAGGCCGAAGCTAAGAAGAAGGCCGAAGAAGAGGCCAAGAAGAAGGCCGAGGCTGAGGCTAAGAAGAAAGCTGAGGAAGAGGCCAAGAAGAAGGCCGAAGCAGAGGCTAAAAAGAAAGCAGAGGCCGAAGCTAAGAAAAAGGCCGAAGCAGAAGCTAAAAAGAAAGCAGAGGCTGAGGCTAAGAAAAAGGCTGAGTTAGAGGCTATTGCTAAGCAAATGGCTGCTGAGCAAGCTGCCCGTATGGAAGCTCAAAAACAAGAGCAGCTTAAAGAACAGGCCGATGATTTAGAAAAAGATCTCTTAGGTCAGGCCAATGGTGTAGAAGGTGGCGAGGGCTTAGGCTCTGGAACAGGCTCATCTGATAGTTTGACTTATGGTAATAAGGTACAACAATTAATTGAGCAAAACTGGCGTATTGACCCATCAATGAATGGTAAAAAGGTAGTAGTTACTGTGTCGGTAGATAATGAGGGCATGATTTATAACGAAAAATGCCAAGGAGACAGTACTGTATGTGCCAGCGCTATTGCCACTTTAAATTTAATTGGTATGTTGCCTCGACCTCCACAAGGTTGTAAAGACTGCAATACCATTGTAATTACTATGACTCCAAAGATTTAAGCTTTAATTCATTTTAGTAATACAATAGTGCCAAACTCTAATTGCAATAATTTTGCTAACTTAAGTGGTCAATAGTGTAGTTAGCTTTGCTAAACTATATTTAGTTGATTGTTTTTATGGGGGATCCATGCGCTTTATTCGTGTTCTTGGCGCTGTTGTGCTGTCTCTGATCTTGTTAGGGACTAACGCACAAGCAGCTCTCCAAATTGAAATCACTGGCGGTATTAATGAAGGCCGTCGAGTGGTTGTTTTACCTTTTAAAACCTCAGGGCAAGTGCCTGTAGATGTCTCTGCTATCGTTAGTGCAGACTTAATGCGTTCAGGTAAATTTACACCTATTACCTATAACCAGCTTCCTGCTGGCTCTATAGTAAATGGTGCTGTTAACTTTGACGTTTTAGCTGCTAATGGTGCTGAGGCTGTAGTTACTGGTGAAATTAATCCTGTAGCCAATAGCAATAACTTTCAGGTCATTTATATGATCTATGGTGTGCAAGGTGCCAATAAGGGTAAGCCGCTTGCAGAGCGTCGAGGTATTACTACTAACCCTAATCAGTTACGTCAAGCTGCTCATTTAGTATCAGATCGTACTTATGAGTTGTTAACTGGTCAAAGAGGCGCATTTAGAACTCGTATTGCTTATATCGTTTATCGTCATGGCGATCGTTTCCCATATCAGCTTATGACTGCCGATTATGATGGCTATAACGAGGTACCAATCTTACGCTCAACTGAGCCTATTATGACCCCTAACTGGTCACCAGATGGCAAGCGTTTAGTTTATGTCTCTTTCGAGAAGCGTGCCCCAACCATTTACGTTCAGGATATTTTCTCTAAAGAGCGTACTAAGCTTTCTTCATTCCCTGGATTGAACTCATCTCCAACTTGGTCACCAGATGGCAATAAGATTGCATTTACTTTATCTAAAGATGGTCAGCCAGAAATTTACTATTACGACTTAGTAAGCGGCAAGTATAATCGTGTAACTAATAATAGAGCTATCGATACTGAGCCAGCTTGGTCTGCTGATAGTAAGCGCATCTTCTTTACCTCCGAGCGTGGTGGTAGAGCTCAGATTTACGCTGTAAATATTGACACTAAAGAATCACAGCGCATTACCTACCAAGGTGCAATGAATTTATCTTCACGCCCAATTCCAGGTAGCGATGCTCTAATTGTGATCACACGTCAAAATGGTTATCGTGTAGCCCGTGTTGATAAGGATGGCTCCATTTATATGCTTACAACCTCATCTTTAGATGAGTCTCCTTCTGTGGCTCCAAATGGCAGTATGGTAATATATAGTACTGTATACCAAGGCCGCAAAGGCTTAGCATTAGTTTCTACTGATGGCCGTTTTAAAGCAAACTTACCATCAAGTAATCGTGGCGAAATTAGCGCTCCAGCTTGGGGCCCATTGCCTGAGAAATAGGCATTGCAAACTCTCAATTGCATAACTTTCCTAATCTTATAGGATCAGGCAATTAAGGAAGATTTTTATGAAAACAAAAACTTTTCTGGCACTTTTAGCAGGCGTTATGATGTTTGGTCTGACAGCTTGCTCTACTAGCACTGATGGTCAGCAACAAGACGGCGAGTGGATTGAAGACAATGGCGCTACGCAGGATAACTCTGGCTTAGCAGGCGATGTCTTTATTGAGGATAATTTAGGCTTTGGCGGTATTGCTGGAGATACTGTAACTCAAGTAGGTGAGGACGGTGCTCTTATTATTGGCGATCCTAATATGCCTCAAGATGGTCTTTATGATCCAAACTTTGCAGGCCCTCAAGCTTTAAGAGAAAACAACACTGTTTACTTCAAGTACGACAGTGATCAAATCCAAGACGAGTATGTTTCTGTAATGCAGGCTCATGCCCAGTACTTACGCAACAATCCTGATTCTCGTATTATTATCGAGGGTCACACCGATGAGCGTGGTACCCCAGAGTACAATATTGCTCTAGGTGAGCGTCGTGCCCGTGCTGTAGCCCGTTACATGCAAAACCTTGGCGTGGATGTAAATCAGTTATCCATCGTATCTTATGGTGAAGAAAAGCCATTAGATCCAGGTCATGCTGAGGCTAACTGGAAAAAGAATCGTCGTGCCGTTATTAATTACTAATCTTTCAGTAATTAGTACGTATTTAGGCTAACGCCTCCCCCAAAGCCCTTGTAAGTTCTCTTACAAGGGCTTTGGCCTTATAGCAAGGTAACATTACTAAGATATCAAGTTTTCGCCGCTATGCCTGCTTGTGCACGTACACAAACGCAAATATCACCATACCACATAACCCACATCAATTGTCCATCACTACAATACTATCCCTCAACGCTAGAATTTGGTCGTATGCCTGTGCTCCTTACCGCAGCTCACAACACCAGCCTGTATCTGTATGCCATAAGCCACAAGCCATAGGCCTTACGTCCTATGCCAACAGCAAAAAGCACAAGCCGTCATCTGCCTGTGCATCCATCCATACATTTTGCTAAGCCATTGCACCATACAACTACTGCCCTAAATTAAAGTAGCTTAACCCTAATACGCTAGAATCCCGTTGCTACCAGTGTCTTGTATTGCGCCTATGGCTCCATGCTTTCCATTGCACTCAAGGGCTTGCATTGCGCCTATGTCTCCGTGGATTTCCATTGCACTCATGGTCATGCATTGCGCCTATGGCACCATGGTTTTCCATTGCCCTGTAAGATCGCTTATGTGGTTAGTAAGTAGGGAGCCTAAACTGTTTGGAAAGCAAGAATGAGCACAAAATGGGGCGACTGGCTAATGAAGTGGTGTTGATAGGGGACAAAACAGCTCTTTTTTAGCTAGGCCTTGTGCTGTTTTAAAGCTTACAAGCATGCTTTATCAAGCACAAGCATGACAATTACTACGAACAACGAGCTAAGAGCTTATATTCAAGAGCTTTTGGCCTTGATAAGTACTTCCAAGGCTTTTGGTATGGACGCATGCAGCTGTTCTAAGCGAGTAGAAAAATAGCTTTCCGCTATCCGCCTTCGGCCTTCATCCTTCTCCTTCCTCAGTACAAGTCATTAATGTTGGTAGTGGATAAATGTTTAACTGACAACAAAGTATGTTGTGGGTAAGGACAAATACTAATATTAGCCAGGTAGCTCAGTTGCTTGGTAGTAGCTGCCAATAAAACCATCTATAAGAGCTATGTGCCTTTTAATGAAGTATGAATATTAATTTGGGGATGCTAAATTAGATGTGTGCTTGGTTTAATTAAGCTTGGGAAAGTAAAGCTAAGTTAGGTTAGGTGAGCTGAGGTGAAGCTAAGTAAAGTGATGCGATGTAATGCAATGTGATGTTGTGTTGTGTGAAGTGAAGTGAAGAGAGGTCAATTTTGAAATGTAAATAAGAGGGAGGGCGATTGATTGATTTTTGCCAAAGCCCAAAGAGCTAAGTCTTTGGGCCATGGCAAATAAATGAAGGATGCTTACTTAAAAAGGCTTTTAAGTAAAAGAGGGCTGATTATTTGTCTTTGTCAGCATCCTTTGGTCTTACCTTGAAGTAGGCAAGGGCCTTTTCAAGTTCTTGCAGATCTTGAGTTGCTTCAGTCATAGCGTGGTACTGGTTATCAGCATCAGCACTCATATCAGCAGCTACAGTAGTAACATTTTGCATATGAGTTGAGATTTCGCTGGTAGCGGCAGTTTGCTCTTCAGCGGCTGTAGCAATTTGAGTAATCTGAGTGTTAACGTCATTAACGTGCTCAGTAATATTATTAAGGATTTGCACAATGTTTTGAGCATCCTCAGCTACTTTATCCATGTTCTCCACAGAAACATTAATGGAATCGGTGGCCATAGTAGCTTCATCTTGGATGTTCTTAACCATCTTAGAAATTTCTTGAGTAGATTGAGAGGTACGGCTTGCCAGCGCACGCACTTCATCAGCTACCACAGCAAAGCCACGACCTGCCTCACCAGCACGAGCGGCCTCAATGGCAGCGTTCAAGGCTAATAAGTTAGTCTGGGCAGCAATATCATCAATGGTGCTTACAATAGAGCCAATTTCACGAGATTGACGGGCTAAGTTTTCAATCTTAGTGGCGTTGTCCTTAGTGTGCTCGCTTTGTTGACGAATATTTTTCATTGCTAATTCAACAATTTCCATACCTGAGGTGGAAATTTCTTTACATAAATTAGAACCAGCAGCAGCTGTTTCACAATTGCGAGCAATATCAGTAGTAGTAGAAACCATCTCATCAGAGGCTGCTGCTACAGTAATGGCTTGATTTTGGATATTGCTTGAAACATCTGCAATCTTTTTAGCGATATTACGAAGCGTATCCATTTCATTCTTAAGACGGCCACTCTCATCTTGGGTCATAAGAATAATGTTGTTTAAAGTATTACGTAATTGGCGAATCTTGTCATGAGTTTGACCAAATTCATCCTTATTGCCAGCATGAATGTGTAAGCTAAAATCGCCATTCTTCAATGATTCGATAATGCTTACTTGTTCGGCTAAAGAACGACCAATGTAATTAGAGATAAAGATGGCCATGAAGATACCAATTGCTGTACTTAGAATAGTTAAGACAATTGATAAGATCATGGTTTTGTTATCAGTAGCCTCTTGGGTTAAGCTGATACAAAATTGATTTTGCTGTTTAAAAATATCAGAGGCTGTTTTAGCAGCTACACTTAAAGGAGGAGCAGCTAAAACCATGAAGTTGTCATAAGCCTTTTCTAAATCACCCTGCTTAGCAATAGGTAATACCTCTTTATCGATAATATCTAAAGCTTTTAGGGTGTTCTGCTGGAGCTTAATACAAGCATTATGATATTCAGTAGTGCCTAAATAGTCTGGTTTTACAGCATCAACGTTATGTTTGGCTTGTGACAAAATAGTGCCAGAGGCAGCCATAAGATCATTAATGCCATAGTGAGGCTCATCAGGATTTAAACCCATAGAGAACTTGCTTTTAATTTCTTCTACAGAAACTTGAGCGTTTTGAATACGGGTAAAGGCCTTGTTTAAAACCTCATCAATAGTAATAGCAGCCTGTTGGCTATGATGCAAAGAAATAATAGTACTAATAGAGATCACTACGTTGATCAATATCACTACTATAAAGCTGGATAACAGCTTTGCTTTAGTACTGAGATTAAGAAAGAAACTCATAGTAAAATTCTCAATTTATTTGCCAAAATAAATATCAACTTTAAGCCGAAGAATCAAAACCCAAGAAGAGTATAAATC
>Cam_p2__coassemble_1696_pt1 | contig 15060 bp, 8 predicted proteins | sample Cam_p2__metabat2_low_PE_034 | metagenome-assembled genome bin Cam_p2
GTGTTACATGCCCTATGTGATGCTATTTTAGGTGCTTTAGCCTTGGGTGATATTGGCCAGCTTTATCCAGATAATGATAACAGTTATAAAAATATCGATAGCCGTATCTTGCTGCGTGATGTTTATGAGCGCATGGTACAAAAGGGCTATCAAGTAGGTAATCTTGATATTACTATTATGGCTCAAGCTCCAAAGATGTTACCTTATGAGCCACAAATGAGAGCCAATATTGCTAAAGATTTACATCTTGAATTAGATGCAGTAAGTGTTAAAGCCACCACTACAGAAAAATTAGGTTTTGTAGGCAGAAAAGAAGGTATTGCCTGTGAAGCTGTAGTCTTATTAAAACCAAGAGCTTAATGTGAAATAGGGCAATGATTAGTTTCATTGCCCGATCCTCCAGTCATAATATTTCATGCTGTGATGGCCATGATCCCCTCCTCTTACTTGTAAGTTAGACCTGCCTTTTTATTAACACTAATAAGATTTGGTATGAGAGCTTCTTGAAGCTTCTAAGGCTAAGGCCGCAGCCAAGCTGATGCCAATGCCAATGCCAACGCTGCTGCTGATGCTGTGCCCCTATGGGGATATATTTACTGTCTCATAAGGCTATCCATTATCAGAGGTTATTTATGGGGTTAGTAATAAAGTTTGATTACCTCAGTAAGAGCTAACTATTTTCCTTTACAATGTGCGAGCACATTAATTTGTAGTCGCTCGGGCGCTGCATGGCTATTGGTTAGATTTAAGCAGGTAGATACTGTGAAACTTAATATTTTTTCGAGCTTATATGAAATTTGTATTAAGCTGGCAAAACATCCTAAGGCCCCTTTATTTTTAGGCATTAATAGTTTTATTGAGTCTATTTTTTGGCCAATTCCGCCTGATGTAATGCTTGCTCCAATGTGTCTAGCTCAACCAAAGCGCTCTTTATATTATGCTGCTATTACTGTTATCACCTCTGTATTAGGTGCTGTTTGTGGTTATTATTTAGGCTATTTTATCTACGATCCTTATATAGCTGATCTTATTACCTGGTTAAATTACACTCAGTCTATGGAGACTGTTCGTAATTGGTTTGTGATGGAATATGGCATTTTAATGATTTTCATTGGTGCTTTTACGCCTATTCCTTACAAAGTTATTGCAGTTACTACTGGAGTAGTAGCAGCTGAAAGCCTGGCTAATACAGGAAGTACAGGCATGTTAACCATTATTAACTTCGTACTCGTTTCACTAGTAGGACGTGGTTTAAGATTCTTCTTAGAAGCTGGTGTAATTATGTATGGCGGTGAGCGTATGGAGCATGCTATTCGCCGTTATATTGATTACATTGGTTGGGCCTGTGTGATCTTAATTGTGGCCTATATTGGCTATAAGGTAATGATTTAAGACTGGAACTTTGCCAAGCCTAGGTAGTATTAACACTAGAGCAAGATCTTATTTTTTTAGATTCATCTATCACTACCTAAGACTTGTTCTTATAGTTTCAGGCTTTATCGCTAAAGTTTGCTACAATAATTGACTAACGAAACTGACAAGCTAATGTTTTGGTTGTCCTGATTAGGTCAGCTTTAGTCCATATCATGCTGATATATGAGAGCAAACATTATTGGATAATAAGATCAATTAGTTTAATAAGTTTTTGATTAAGCAACTGCTAAGTTCCAATTTTTAGAGAATGCTGTGCTTTACCAATTATTTGGCTTTAAACTAAGCTAAGTTGAGCCAATAAATTGAGTTTTAGGTAACGCAAACATGATAAAACCAATGATTAGTATGACTTTATTGTCTGTATTAGTGTCTTTAGTCGTAGGCTGTGAGACATCTAATCAGAACTATAGCCAATCTGGCCGTGTAGTAGATGTTACTAAAGGTCAATCTACTATTAATAATGCCCGTCAAACTGTTAATAATACTATTCATCAGACAGCTCCTGTTGTCTCTGAAGTGCCTGTAAGAGAGAGCTTGCCTAGCCAAACAGTGGTGGATACTCCAGCATCTGCTCCAGTTCCTATTCCAGCGCCAGCTCCAAATATGGGCAATCAAGGGTATATAGAAGTTACTGAAACAGTTGATTATGAGCATGGTAACGACATTGTCACCTATACAGGTAATGCTTTGCCTGACTATGAAGGTAATATGTCTGGCTCTTTAATTGGCGGTGTACCTGATGGCCCTCTTCCAGAAGTTACCCAAGATGTTCAGGCTCAAGCAAATTTAGGTAGCGCTGCTAGTGCTAGTGGTAGTGATGGTGCTTTATTAGCACAAGCGACAACCTCAACCTCATCAGGTAATTGGTTGTTAGTTGATAGTGCTGAGGCTAATAAGGACGAGTCCAACTCTCAAGCTTTACAGCGCTCTATGGAAAATAATGCTAATAACGCTAATGCTGCTACCAAAGCAGCTAACGTGGGAGCTGTAAAAGCTATTGCCCTACCAGATCGCTATGTGGTTGTTAAGGGTGATACTCTTTACTCTATCGCCTTCCGCTACGGTCTTGATTACCATGCTTTAGCTAAGATTAATAAGATAGAGCCACCATATAACTTAGCTTTAGGTCAGGTCTTAACCTTGAGTTTAAGATCTCAAATCGCTCCAAGTTATGTGGTGCAAAAGGGTGATACTTTATACTCAATTGCCCGTAAGAATGGTCAGTCTGTATCTTTCTTGGCTGGTGTAAATAATTTAGAGCCTCCATATAATCTCACTGTTGGTCAAAGAATTTTGCTCTCCAGAGAAAATGTTGAAGGTCAAGCTAAGCCATCTAAGAATAATATTGAAATACCTGTAGCTGGTCAGCAATCTCAAATTGCTACTACCCCAACTCAAAAGCCAAGTGCTAATACCAATGCTAGCACCTCTACTAACAAGCCTGCTGCAAGTCAGAATCAGCAAGTTGCTCAAAAAGTGCCTGCTAACGCTCAGACACCAATTGTTAACTCTAAGACTCGTAAGGTAGCTGGCGTTACCTGGTCTTGGCCAACTAGTGGTAAGGTAATTGAGCAATTCTCTACTGCTGAGCAAGGAAATAAGGGTATTGATATTGCTGGCAATAGAGGTCAAGCCATTTTGTCAGCTGCTGATGGTCAGGTAGTGTACTCTGGCAATGCATTACGTGGTTTTGGTAATTTGATTATTATCAACCATAACAATGAGTACTTATCAGCTTATGCTCACAATGATGTAATGCTGGTTAAGGAAGGTCAAAAGGTTAAGCGTGGTCAGCATATTGCTCGTATGGGTAATACTGATACCACCTCTCCTCGATTACACTTTGAGATCCGCTATCGCGGTCAATCAGTAAATCCAATTAGCTATTTACCAAAATAGTTAAGCACTTGTAATGAAAAAAAGCTCTTGCTAATCGTTAATGATAGCAAGAGCTTTTTTGTTTAATTAATGTCTATCAATCCTTTGAGCTAATCATTTTCTTAAGCTCATTTAAAGCATTGAGAGCATCAAGTGGCGTAAGACTATTAAGATCAATCTTAGCAATATGCTCTTTTAGATCATTGTTTTGTTTAAGCTCATACTCTAACTGAGCACTGTGAGCTTGGCTTTCTAAAAGCTGAGCCTCTAAAGCACTAATATTGTCTAAAGCGCTCTTTAGTTCATTATTATTATTTGAGGCAACTTCCTCGTTATTTTGTTCAAGATTAGTATCTTGCTCAAAATTAATGAGAGGACTGGTAAAAATATGTCCTGAGGCAAGTTCTTTGGTGCGAGCTTGATAAAAACCAATAGCACTTTTGGTAATTTTACTAGGAACACCTGCTAGCTGGGCAACCTCGATACCAAAAGATCTTGATTGGCGGCCTTTTTGCGCACTATATAAGAAGACAATTTTGCCCTGAAACTCTTTGGCATTAAAGCACAAATTAAAGGCATTGCTATAGTTCTCTACTAAAGTGGTAACTTCGGTGTAGTGGGTAGCAAACATAGTTTTAGGACAAATATTCTTAGATAAATATTGCACTATGGCCTCAGCAATGGCTGCACCTTCTGCACCTGATGTGCCTCTTCCTACCTCGTCCATAATCACTAAGCTATTTGCAGTAGCATTATTTAAGATAGTAGCTGTCTCCTCCATTTCAACCATAAAGGTAGAGCGTCCTGAGGCCAGATCGTCTGAGGCTCCAATACGGGTAAAGATACGATCAATATCACCAATAATGGCGCTTGTTGCAGGTACAAATGAACCCATGCGAGCCATAATTGCGATTAAGGCTGTTTGGCGCATAAAGGTTGACTTACCACCCATATTAGGGCCTGAAATTACAGCCAAGCACTGTTTGTCATTAAGCTCAATGCTATTAACAATAAATGGTTTATCGTTGATAGCCTCTACTACAGGATGGCGACCTGATTCGATTTTAATAATATTGTCTGAACTTAGCTGTGGTCGTACATAATGATGCTTTTTAGCTACTTGAGATAAAGAGAGAGCTACGTCTAAAAGAGCAATATTATGAGCAAATGAGCTTAATTTTGGTAAAGACAATATGAGCTTTTCAATTACTTCATCAAACAGCTCTTTTTCAAGTTGTAAACTACGAGCCTTAGCCGATAAGGTCTTTTCCTCTAACACTTTAAGCTCAGGGGTAATATAACGCTCAGAGTTTTTTAAAGTTTGGCGACGTACATATTCTGCTGGAACCTGATCGGCAGCATTACGTGACAACTCAATATAATAGCCATGAACATTATTAAAGCGAACTTTTAATGAGCTAATGCCTGTACGCTCTTTTTCCCTATTTTCAATGTCAATAAGGGTGTTTTCTGAGCCGTTTTGTAAGTCACGCAGCTCATCTAACTCCTCATGATAGCCCTCGGCTATAACTCCACCTTCTCTAATTAATAGAGCAGGGAACTCACAAATAGCCTTTTTAAGCAGTTCACCCTCTTCATCAAGCTCTGGTAATAACTCACACTGATAAGCCAGTAGGTTTATCCCTTGCTTATCTTTTATCTTGGAGTCTTGATCTCTCTGGGCATCAGAGTCATCACTTTCGCTATCACTAGCATTTGCGCTGGCGCTGGCACTAGCACTAGCGCTATCGCTAGCGTTAGCAGGGCTTGCAATAGTGATATCTTGGAAAGTTAGCAGAGCTTTAAAAGCTGGTAAGAGTTCAATAGCATCACGCAGCTTAGAAAGATCTCTTGGCTTTGCAGAGCGTAGGCCAATACGGGCAACAATACGCTCTAAATCACCCATGGCATTAAGCACATTAGCCAAATCATCACTTTTAGGACTGTGATATAAGGCCTCTACTAAATCTAAGCGTGAGTTAATTTGGCTATTATTACGCAATGGATTGATAATCATATTGCGAAGTAATCTAGTGCCCATTGGGGTTTGTGTTTCATCTAAAACACCTAATAAGGAGCTCTTTTCATTACCTGAGAGGCTCTCAATCAGCTCTAGATTCTTTTGGGCATTGAAATCGAGCATTACTACATTAGAAATGTTGTCATTAATAATGTTAGTAACATGCTCTAAATCGACATTTTGGGTGCTTTTAACATAGCTTAATAAGGCACCAGCGGCACTGATGGCACACTTTAAATCAGCAATACCAAAGCTATTAAGGCTTTTTACTTTAAATTGTTCGCATAGACGAGCATAGGCTGATTCGTAGTTAAAGTCCCAAAGAGGCAGAGCTTTACGACAAATAATGCTTTGAATGTCTTTGTAATATTGGAAGCGCTCAGGATACAAAAGCTCAGCAGGATTGGTTTTGGAAAGGAGCATAGCCAGAGCTGCCATGGAACCTACTTGGGTTGCTGCAAAACGGCCTGTGCTCATATTTAAAGTAGCTAAAGCAAAAGTATCTTTATGCTCATAAATACAAGCAATAAGATTATCTTGGCGCTCAGGGATAAGGCCCTCATCGGTAACTGTGCCAGGGGTAATAATGCGACTGACTTTGCGGGTCATCATGGCACCTTTGGTTTTATCACCAACCTGCTCACAGATGACTACAGAGCGGCCCATTTTAATTAAGCGAGAAATATAAGTCTCACTTGAGTGATATGGAACGCCCGCCATAGGCACAGCTTGGCCGCCTTGGTTGCCTCTTCTGGTTAAGGTAAGATCCAGTAAATTTGATACTATCTTGGCATCATCATAAAAGAGCTCATAGAAGTCTCCTAAACGATAGAAAACTAAAGTGTCAGGATAGTTCTTTTTAATCTCAAAATATTGGCGCATCATTGGCGTCAACTGCTCAACGTCGATTCCATCAGTCATAAAAAAAAGGCCTTAAAGTTGTAATGAGCAAGATATTTGCAAGTTGGGCTTAAATTTGGGCAGTAATGCTATGATAATTAACTTATTAAAGCAAATTAACCAGTCCCTTATGGTTAGCAGGTGGATATGCACCTCATAGCTGGTTCAAGACGATCTCTCCTAAGGATTTCTTTGAACTAATAGCCTCACCTTATGAAAAAAATTATAAGCCAATAAGGGACGCTATCTTAATCATAAGAAAAGAGTAGTTTACTAACATGTTGGTTAGCTTAGATAAGAGTTTGGCTTAGATACTAGAAGCTTGCTCTTTAAACTCTGTTGTTAGAATGTAGAATTACTACTAAAAAGAAACAAACTTTTACCGCTCCATGATTATGGGGCAGAAAAAGTTATCCAGCCTTGTGCAATTTTTTAATAAGAAATAGGAGATGTTTATGGAAGAGCTAGAGTTAATTGCAGAGCAATTTGCTCAAGATCATGCGCTTAACCATAATGTATTTGCTACAGCCGAGTCTTGTACAGGTGGTCTAATTAGTGCTGCCATAACCTCTATTTCAGGATCCTCAGCTTGGTTTGATCGTGGTTTTGTAACTTATACTAATGAAGCCAAACAAGAGTTATTACAAGTTCCTGCTCATATATTAGAGCAATATGGAGCTGTAAGTAATCAAACTGCCTCTTATATGGTAAGTGGAGCTCTTAATAATTCTCATGCTGATTTTGCAGTAGCGGTAACGGGAATTGCAGGCCCTACAGGTGGTAGTAAAGAAAAACCAGTGGGTACTGTTTGTATTGCTTTTAAACACCGCTCTTGGAATTATGCTTTAGTAAAGTGCCATCATTTTGCTGGCAATAGAAGTGAGGTGAGAGCCCAGACTGCAAAGTGTGCATTGCATGGACTATTATTATTAAGTGCTCAACAAGAACTCAAAGATTATGATAGCTTTGTTCTAAATGATTGTTAGTTATAGGACTTGGCTCCTAAATTAATATCTTAAGATATGCTATCTTGATTATTTGCAAAAAAGATTAACGAAAACAATTTTCAGTTACGAATAATTACTTTATTGGATAAATAAAATTTTCCGCTATGTAAGAATATATATTATTCGCTATATGATGATACGCTTCATATATTAGTTGAAAAAGTTTAAATTTTTATCCAATAGCTAACTTTACAAAATATTATTTATAATATATACTTTATATTAAAGTTTAATTGTTAAACCAATAGTGGTGACGTTCTATGGCAGGTCCAACTAAAGTAAAAGCTAAAGAAGCAGGTAGCACTGCAAGCACTAGTAATAAGCTAGCTTCTAACCTTACCTCTGATCCAAAAAAGCTTAAAGCTATTGAGGCTGCGATGGAACACATCGAGCGTCAATTTGGTAAGGGCGCAATTATGCGTTTAGGTCAAGGTGAGCTAGAGGAAATTGAAGCTATTCCTACTGGTTCCTTAACCTTAGATTTAGCCTTAGGTGTAGGCGGCTTACCAATGGGCCGTATTATTGAAATTTATGGTCCAGAATCATCAGGTAAAACTACTTTAACTTTAGAGTTAATTGCTCAAGCTCAAAAGTTAGGTAAAGTTTGTGCCTTCATTGATGCCGAGCACGCTTTAGATCCAATTTATGCCAAAAAATTAGGCGTAAAGATTGATGATGTTCTGATTTCTCAGCCAGATACTGGTGAGCAGGCATTAGACATTACCGAGACCTTAGTACGCTCTGGTGGTATTGATGTCATTATTGTTGACTCTGTAGCTGCATTAGTACCAAAGGCTGAAATTGAAGGTGATATGGGTGATAACCATGTTGGCCTTCAGGCACGCTTAATGTCTCAGGCTTTACGTAAGTTAACTGGTACTATTAAGCAAGCTAACTGTATGGTGGTCTTCATTAACCAGTTACGTATGAAGATCGGTGTTATGTTTGGCAATCCAGAGACTACTACTGGTGGTAATGCTCTTAAGTATTATGCCTCTGTACGCTTAGATATTCGTAAGTCCACTCCTATTAAGGAAAAAGATACTGTTATTGGTAATGAGACCAAGGTTAAGGTAGTTAAGAACAAGGTTGCTCCTCCATTTAAGCAGGCCAACTTCCAAATTCTCTTTAACTACGGCATTTCCAAGAATGGTGAGTTGCTCGACTTAGGTGTTCAGCTTAAGTTTGTTGAGAAAACTGGTGCTTGGTTTGCCTACAATGGCGCTAAGATTGGCCAAGGTAAGACTAATGCAATTCGCTATTTAGATGAGCATCCTGAGGTTGCTGATGAGCTTGAGGGTAAGATTCGTGATTACTTCAAGCAAAACTCTGATTATGCTGATACTGTCGAAATTGGTTCCTCAAACGAAATGGATGACAGTGGTCTAGACGACGATTTACCTCCATTGGATGATATGGATGATGATTTAGTCACTGATGTTCCAGATGATATCTAATTAGTGATTAATTAACTATCTCTACCACGGGCTATGCCCGTGGTTCTCCCTTATAGCAGCCTCTTGGTAGTTTTGCTGCTTCTTTACTACTCAACTAACTTCCAGAAAAACTCTTGGTGTTGAGTATCTCAAGCTTAATTCAATAGAGTCATTGATTTAAAAACTATGTTTGGAAGACCTTCCTATAATAAGCGCCAGTCTTTTAATGGTAGTAAGAGATCATTAGATGATAGTGTGCCTAATGCTATTAACTATATGGTAGGTCTCTTGGCTAAAAGAGAATATAGTGCTAAGGATTTATTGGATAAAACTTTAAAACGCTATACCTCTAAAGCTGCACAAGAAGCTTTAAATACTTGTATTGAGCGTGGTTATCAAAGTGATGAGCGCTATGCTCAAATGTTAGTTAGACATATTGAGTTTGCCTATTATGGCCCTATGAAATTACAGTTTGAGGCCAAAAGAAAAGGTATCGATTTATCTTTAATCAATGACTGTGCTCAAGAGGTTGATTGGGAAGCTTTGGCTTACGAAGCCTTAATCAAAAAATATGGCCTTAATCATTTAGATTTTGAACAAGGTCGCAAGGCGTTAGCTTTTTTAGCGCGTAGAGGCTTTTCCTCCTCATCTTGTATGTCGGCTTTAGAAAGATTAAGACAAGAGCTACAAGAGCAAGAAGATAGTTAAAGCAAAGATTTAAACAAGCAAAGCTAAAGCTCCTTATTATAGGTTTTCCTATAGTGAGGGGCTTTTTTTATTAAATTATGGCTTTTCTAAGCAACGTGCTAGTATAGGCTTAGAAAGCTTACTTAATATCATGAGGCCACTAATAGTGGTGCTATGTTTAAGCATTTAGTCGAATAGCTAAGAAGCTTATTGCGTCTAGTGAAATTTCCCAACCCATTATGACGATCTGCCTGCTATATAGCCACTATATCAGCAGGGTAAGCTTATGCTTTCATAATATATCTACTTAACTTAATTGAGAGATTCTGCGATTTATGAGTGATGTAATTAATTTGCAAGTAACTGATGAATTTCATGGCAAGCGCCTTGATGCTGTGTTAGGAGGCATGATTGATTCGCATTCACGCAGTGCCTTACGCACTTTAATTGATGAGGGCAAAGTTATAGTTGATGGCCAGGTGCAGACTAAAGCTAGCATCAAGATTAATGCAGGACAAACTATTGAAGTACAAATGGATGAGCCTGAAAGCTTAGAGGCTTTACCTGAGGACTTGCCATTAAATATTGTTTATCAAGATGATGATTTAATTGTTATCAATAAACCTATTAATTTTGTCGTGCATCCTGGTGCTGGAGTGAAAAATGGCACAGTAATGAATGCCATGTTGTATCACTTTCCACAAACCGCAACTTTAGCACGTGCTGGTATTGTGCACCGCTTAGATAAGGACACTTCTGGCTTGATGGTAATTGCTTTAAGCCAAGTAGCACAACATCATTTGGTAAAGGCAATCTCTAAGCATTTAGTAGTACGTGAGTATGAGGCTATTGTAGAGGGTGAAATTACCGCAGGTGGTACAGTAGATGCTCCTATTGGTCGTGATCTGCACAATAGAACTAAAATGGCGGTAATGCCTGAGGGTATGGGTCGAGAGGCGGTAACTCACTACCGTGTTATGGAGCGTTTTAGAGCTCATACTCGTTTGAAATTGCGCTTAGAAACTGGCCGTACTCACCAAATTCGTGTGCACATGTCATCTATTCACCATCCATTATTAGGTGATGCTCAATACGGTGGTCGTCGTATTAAGCATATTGCAGGTGCTAGTGAGCAGCTTGATCAGGCTTTAAATGCTTATCGCCATCAGGCTTTACATGCTAGCCATATTGAGTTTGAGCATCCTGTAACTCATGAGCTCTTAGCTTTTGATGCTCCTATTCCAGATGAAATGAAGAACTTGCTTAATCTTTTACGTGAAGATTACGAGCTCAACGGTATTTACTAATTAAGGTCAGAGCTATTCTCTAGTGAAAGTTTCCGAAAGTTCGTTAACAACTATACCTGCCTTGGAGTAGACATTATCTTTAATGATGTTGATTTTGACAGTAAAGGAACTTTCGGAAACTTTCACTAGCGTACCTTTGCTAGTTGCATAATGGAGGATTGATTTGCCTAACAGAACAGTAAATGGTGTTGAGGTGCCGCCTTTTGACGATTGGACTCAACAACATCAATCTTATGTTTTGGACAATCTTAAGCACTCATTATATTTAGAGCGCTATATGCTGATTGATTGTTTTGATAACGATGTAACAGCTTTTTATACCACCCGTTTAAATGGCTATAGCAATGCACCGTATGACAGCTTTAATTTAGCTTTACATGTTGGTGATGATCCTGCGTTAGTAGAAAAAAATCGAGCTCAGTTACAAGCTGATTTTAATTTGCCAAAAGTTTGTTATATGAATCAGACCCATTCCAATACAGTAATGGTGGTAGATGATTTAAATAATGACGAGCAATGTTTTGACTGTGATGGCTTAGTTACTGCTCAAAAGGGTATAGCTCTAGCAGTTATGACCGCAGATTGCTTGCCTTTAATTTTGTGCGATGACGAGAACAATGTAGTGGGTGCTATCCACTGTGGTTGGCGCGGCATACAAAGAGGCATTATTGAAAATGCTATTGATGCTATGGAGTCTGTAGGCGCTAATCGCAGTAGTATTAAGGGTTTCTTAGGCCCAGCTATTGGCCCACACTCTTTTGAAGTAGGTAGCGATGTCGTAGAGGCTTTTTTACAAAAGGGCGATTTTTACCAAAATTGTTTCTTTAAACTGCCAAATACTCAAAAGTACTTATGCCACATTTATCGTTTGGCGGTTAAAACCTTACGTAACATTAAAGTTGAGGGCCCTATTTTTGGCGGTAGAGCAGATACTTTAACTCAAAGTGCGGTTTTTTACTCTTATAGAAAGAATAACCAAACAGGCCGTCTCGCCTCCGTAATTTGCCTCAACTAAAACTAAAAACATACCAATACCCCCAACAAGCCTAAAAACTTCTGGGGGTTTTTATTTTCACGCCCAGCTCGTTCAGCTTCGTTCCGCTCCACTCCGCTGCGCTCAGCCTACTGAGCAGCGCTTTGCGCTACGCTCTGTGCTGCTACTCTCAGCTTCACTACGATTTACTTTGCGTAGCCTCGATTTGTTCTGTTCAACAGCGTTTGCAATGGTCTGTTTGGGCTAGCTTCACTTCACTTTAATGCACCACAATATGCGGTATAGCATTGCTAAATTGCACATTGCACTGCACTGCACTGCACTGCACTGCAAGGCAGGGCAGGGCAAGGCACGGCTTTGAAGCATGGTTGATTCTGACTGCACTGATTGATAGTAGGTTGTTAGCTGAGTTTAAAGAAAAGTGATGGTTTTTAAAAAATATTTTGTGTTAGCACTTTAAATTATTGATCGCTATCCCCACGTCATATGGTGTAAGAGCTCTAAGCACCTCTTAGAGAAAAAAGTTGAGCTTAAAGCCTTATTTAATCAGGAAGGTTAAACAAGGTAAGTGCTGGACTATAGATATTAAAAAGAGGGGTTGATAGTAGTTTTTATGAACGCTGTTAAGAGCGTTGCTGTTTACACAAAATTACTATTCAACAACAAGCTAGAGCACAAAAGAATTTTTTAATTTTTGGAGGGACGATATGCGTTTAGATCGTTTTACTGTTAAGTTTCAAGAAGCCTTATCTGACGCACAATCGTTAGCAGTAGGTCACGATAATCAGTTTATTGAGCCAGTACATATTATGTCTGCTTTGGTAAACCAAGAAGATGGCTCAATCAGACCTTTGCTAACCTTAGCTGGTTCCGATCCACAAGCTGTTAAATTATTAGTTGATAAGGCCGTAGATAACTTACCTCGTGTTCATGGTGTCGGTGGAGATTTACAACTTTCTCCTCAAACAGGCCGTATTTTAAACTTATGTGACAAGTTGTCCCAGAAGCAAAAAGATGCCTATATCTCATCAGAGATCTTCGTCTTAGCTGCTATGGAAACTGAGGGCGACTTAAAACGCATTTTAGAGCAATGCAATTTAAATCGTACTAAGCTGTTAGAGGCTTTTAATACCGTACGTGAAGGTAATAACGTTCAAGACGAGAACGCTGAGAATGCTCGTGGCGCTTTAGCCAAGTACACTATTGATTTAACAGAGCGTGCTGAACAAGGCAAGCTAGACCCTGTAATTGGTCGTGACGATGAGATCCGTCGTACTATTCAAGTTTTACAGCGTCGTACCAAGAATAACCCAGTTTTAATTGGTGAACCTGGTGTTGGTAAAACTGCTATTGTTGAGGGTTTGGCTCAGCGTATTGTTAAGGGTGAAGTTCCAGAAGGCTTACGCAATAAGAAAGTACTAACCTTAGATCTTGGTGCTTTGATTGCTGGTGCTAAGTACCGTGGTGAGTTTGAAGAGCGCTTAAAAGGCGTATTAAACGAACTTGCTAAACAAGGTGGTAAGGTCATCTTATTTATTGATGAGCTTCATACCATGGTAGGTGCTGGTAAGGCTGATGGCGCAATGGATGCTGGCAATATGTTAAAACCAGCTCTCGCTCGTGGTGAGTTACATTGCGTTGGTGCTACTACCCTAGATGAGTACCGTGAGTACATTGAAAAAGATGCAGCTTTAGAGCGTCGTTTCCAGAAAGTCCTAGTTGAGGAGCCTAGTGTAGAAAACACTATTGCTATTTTACGTGGACTAAAGGAGCGTTATGAGCTTCACCACCATGTACAAATTACTGATCCAGCAATTGTAGCTGCTGCTACTTTGTCTAATCGTTATATTACTGACCGTCAGCTTCCTGATAAGGCTATTGACTTGATTGATGAAGCTGCCGCCAGCATTAGATTGCAAATTGACTCTAAGCCAGAGCCTTTAGATCGCTTAGACCATAAGCTTATTCAGCTTAAGATGGAGCGTCAGGCTGTTGCTAAAGAAAGCGATGAGGCAAGTAAGAAGCGCTTGCAGGCCATTGACAATGATATTAAAGAAAGCGAGCTTGAATATCAGCGTTTGGACAATATTTGGAAAAACGAAAAGCTCATGCTTGAGGGTACTCAAAAGTTCAAAGAAGAGCTTGATAATGCCCGCCATGAGTTTGAAGTGGCTAAGCGTAACGGCGACCTTGCTCGTATGAGTGAACTTCAGTATGCAACCATTCCTCAATTGGAGCAAAAGATTCAAAATGCTTCCAAGATGGAAGGTCAAAAGACTGAGTTGTTAAAGAACAAGGTAACGGACGTTGAAATTGCTGACGTAGTATCACGTGCTACAGGTATTCCTGTTTCTCGTATGATGGAAGGTGAGAGACAAAAGCTCTTGCGTATGGAGGATAACCTTCATAAGCGTGTGATCGGTCAAGATGAGGCTGTAAGTGCTATTGCCTCAGCCATTAGACGTTCTCGTGCTGGTCTTTCTGATCCAAATAGACCTATTGGTTCTTTCTTATTCTTAGGCCCTACTGGTGTTGGTAAGACTGAGCTTTGTAAGGCAGTAGCTGAGTTTATGTTCGACTCAACCAAAGCTATGGTGCGTATTGATATGTCTGAGTACATGGAAAAGCACACTGTGGCCCGTTTGGTTGGTGCTCCTCCAGGATATGTAGGCTATGAGCAGGGTGGTTATTTAACCGAAGCCGTACGTCGTCGCCCTTATTCTGTAATTTTGCTAGACGAGATCGAAAAAGCTCATCCTGATGTCTTTAACATCTTGTTGCAGGTATTGGATGATGGACGATTAACAGATGGTCAGGGTCGCACTGTAGACTTTAAGAACACAGTAATTATCATGACTTCCAACTTGGGTTCTTCTATGATTCAGGAAGAAGCAGCCAATAACGCAAGTTATGATGCTATTAAGTCCAAGCTCTTTACTATTTTAGAGAAGAACTTTAAGCCTGAGTTCTTAAATCGTATTGATGAGACTGTGGTATTCCATCCATTAAGCCATGAGAACATTAAGGAAATTGCTAAGATCCAATTAAGTGCTCTTTCTAAGCGCTTAAAGGATAACAATATTGAGGTAAGCATTAGCGATCATCTTTATGATTACGTTGCTAATGTAGGCTTTGACCCTGTCTTTGGTGCTCGTCCATTACGTAGAGCTATCCAAAGTGAGGTTGAGGATCCACTCTCTAAGATTATTTTAAGTGGCGAGTTGTTGCCTGAAGTTCGCTATGAGTTAAACATTGACGAAAATGGCAAGCTGCAATGCAATCCACTCAAGATTATGAATAATCCAGGAGTGAATAAGGTGCGCACTGCTCAAAACGGAGTATTACCTGGCTCAAGACCTGATGCTATCAATGGTCGTTTAAATAATATGCCTAATAA
>Cam_p2__coassemble_1773_pt1 | contig 14196 bp, 6 predicted proteins | sample Cam_p2__metabat2_low_PE_034 | metagenome-assembled genome bin Cam_p2
CAATGAAGATAACCGTTTTGGAGTTCCTAGAAGCATCATTATTGACAGCTCTAACATCAATCAATATAAGATTGAGAACAATGTCCTGACAGTGATAAAACCAAACCCTTATAAAAAGTTCCGCAAATAATTTTCAGCTTATTGTAATGAGCAATTTTGACCCAAGATTCAAGTTGCCAACCCCATTCTAATCACTAAGTTACTGTGATTAGCTATTTTGTGAACTGGATCAAATTTCTTTTTAGATTGTTCCTGACTAATAAGCCTAGGTAATGATATTATTAATACAATGTCATCTTGTGGGGCCAGTAACGTGTTTTACACAAAATTTACCTTAACAAGATATCAAGCATAAGAATCTCCTTCCTAATGTGCACTTTCTATATACCGCTGAAAGTATCAATTCATGTACTTAAAACGTGCTCTTAATAAGAAATTTTAGCTGTATTTGGTTAGCTGATTTAGGAAGTATATTTACCAGCAAATAATTGTAGTTTAGTTGGTTTTAAAACACATTTAGGTCGAGTAATCCTTTATTTACTCAGAGCCTTAACAGGCCACGGTTTTTTTATTTAAAGATTAAGCACTAGTTGCTAGTCTTATTTGATTTGACGCTTACATAGATTAGGATGGGTCTGATGTTAAAGAATATCGTTTCTTCACAAAATGCTCAATTCGTTACCGCTTTTGGTATCTGTATTGTTCTCACTGGCGTTGCTACTATTGTTTCTGGCGCGTCTCAGCCAGATTATGCTGTAACTTTAAGACTCTCCCACGCCCGCTCAGCTGGCTCAATTGCTGATTTAACTGCCTTTAAGTTTAAGGAGTTAGTAGAGGCAAATTCAGAGCAGCAAATCGGCGTTCAAATCTATCCTAACAATGGTCTAAGCAGCGGCGATCAATCCCGTGCTATTGATATGTTAAAGGATGGCACTATTGATATTCAGATCTGCTCTGCCACCGATTTATACAATCTTGACCAGCGTTTTGGTACTTTCTGGTTACCTTTCTTATTTGAAAACGACGACCAAATTAACTATTTTGTTCAAGATCAAAATGTTAACGAAATTTTAGGCTCTTGGTTACAGCCTCACGGCATTGATCTTTTAACCATGTACTCTGCTGGTGCCCGTCAAATCTCCAACAATGTTCGTGAGATCACCTCTCCTGAAGATCTTGAAGGCATTAAGTTCCGTGTTCCTCCATTTGAGGGTGCATTAACTACTTTTGAAGCCTTAGGTGCTCAAGCAGTTAAGATGGACTTTAGCGAAGTAAATCGCGCTCTTCAAAATAATGAGATTCAAGGTCAAGAGAGCAATGTAGCCTCCTTTATCACTAATAAGCTTTACAAAGAGCAACCATTCTTAACCTTATGGAATGGTATTTACGATACCCAAGTTTGGATTGCTAACGATGAGAGCTATCAGAAGTTATCTGATGATCAAAAGGAAGCATTTAACCAAAGCTTAAAAGAGACCATGGCATGGCGTCTCAACCTTTCTACTGAGTTTAAAAAGCTCTACTTAAAGACCTTAGAGGAAAGAGGCGTTAAGATTACTTCCTTAACTCCAGAGCAGATTGCCCTCTTCCGTGAAAAGGCCTTACCAATCTATGAGCGTTACATTGAGAGCTTAGGTTTAGAGACCTTAAACTTATTCTTAAATAACCAAGGTTTAGACCCAGATAAGGTTAAGACCTTATTACCTATCGAATACCACGTACAAAAGAGCGCAGAGCAAGCCGCTCAAGACACTATTGATACCATCCCAGAGGTTGTAACCAACGTAAAGGGTGACGTTCTTGAGGCCGTAGAGGCTGCCCCTGCTGAGGCTGTTCCAGCTGAGCAAGCTGCCCCTGCCGAGGCCGCTCCAGCTGAGCAAGCTGCCCCTGCTGAGGCCGCTCCAGCTGAGCAAGCTGCCCCTGCTGAGGCCGCTCCAGCCGAGGAAGTTGCTCCTGCCGAGGCCGCTCCAGCTGAGCAAGCTGCCCCTGCTGAGCCAGTTCCAGCCGAGGAAGTTGCCCCTGTTGAGGCTGCTCAAGCTGAGCAAGCTGCCCCTGCTGAGGCCGCTCCAGCTGAGCAAGCTGCCCCTGTTGAGGCCGCTCCAGCTGAGCAAGCTGCCCCTGTTGAGGCCGCTCCAGCAGAGCAAGCCGCTCCTGTTGAGGCTGCTCCAGCTGAGCAAGCAGCTCCTGCTGAGGCTGCTCCAGCTGAGCAAGCAGCTCCTGCTGAGGCTGTAGAGGTAGTTGAGACTGAGGCTGTAGAGCAAGTTCAAATCGAGCCAAAGCTTGATCAAGCTGTAGTAGAGCCTATTGCTGAGGGTGACATTGCACCAAAGCTTGAGCAGGAAGTTTTAGCTGAGGCCCCAGAAACCGCTGACGATCAGGCTGTAGAAGCTTTTGCAGCTCAAGAGGCTCAAGAAGAAGTTGTGTGCCCACCAGCTGCTGAGGAGCCAGCTGCAGGCCCTGTTGAGCCTGTTGCAGCACCTGCACCAGCTCCAGCTAAGCCAGTTAAAGGCCACTTAGTTGAGGATACTCCAAGCGTAAGCGGCTTTAAGCCAATTGTTGAGGACGTACCTAGCGTTTCAGGTTTTGACTCTTTAGTTGAAGATCGTCCATCTGTACAGGGTTTTGAGCCTGTATCAAGACCAATGCACAGCTACCAGGCTCCAGTAGGCTTTGATGTTCCAGCTGTAATTAAGCCAGTACAACCTGTTAAGTTACCTAAGCCAATTAAGAAGCCAGCTCCAGTACAATTACAGTACATCCCTGTTGGCGAGAGCTCTATCCAATACATTGAGGTAGCGCCAGGTAAGTTCCAGGCCGTACAGATGATTCCTGTTCAGCCAGTACAAGTTATTCCAGTAGACATTAAGGCTCCAGTAATGAGCCCTGTAGTTGAGGCTCCAGCTGCTCAGCCTGATATGCGTCCTATGACTCGTCCAGCTCATGCTCCAGCTCCAGAGGAGTTCCACAAGCCAGTAAAGGCCCCATTTGCTAAGCCTTTACCAGCTCCAGTACCAACTCCAGTTGGCCCTGCTCCTAAGGCCGCTCCTGCTCCAGTAGCAGCTCCAGCTGTTGCTGCCGCACCTGCTGTTGAGGCTGCTCCTGCTGAGGCTGTAAAGCCAATGACTTTAGAGGCAACTGAGAAGCACGGCCCTGCTGTAGCTGACTTACCAGAGTCTGCTCAGGCTCCTGTAGAACCAGCTGTTCCAGCTGAGGCTCAGGTAGAAGAGACTCCAGCTGCTGAGACTACTGTAGCTCCAGCTGTTGAGGCCAAGTAAGATTCATAGCTTTATAAGCTAAACCTTTAAAAAAAAAGCCCAAATATTGAACAATATTTGGGCTTTTTTGTGCCTGTAAATTTATATTTAACACATTTATGTTGCTCAAATTTGGTATTTAACATACATTTAACATTACTTCTTGATTGGTCTTAATCCAAATTTAATAAGATAATCGCCACATTAAAAGCAGCTAGCTTATCAATGTATGATTAGACGAAACTGTTGAGCTTCTTGCTTTTGTTACAAGCATTTTGAGGTTTTTTATGATTTTTTATGTAGAAGATGACAATAGCATCCGTGAAATTGTGCTTTATACCTTAAATTCTATGGGATTTGAGGCTCAAGGATTTGCTGATGGTCAAAGCTTTCTTAAGGCCTTAGAAAATCAAAAGCCTTCTTTAATCATGCTTGACGTTATGTTGCCTGATTATGATGGCGTAGAGCTTTTAAAACTTATTAAAAGACAAGCTAAAACAAGTGATTTACCAGTTATTATGGCAACAGCACGTAGTGCTGAAATCGAGAAAATTCAGGCTCTTGATTTAGGTGCAGATGACTACTTAGCTAAGCCTTTCTCTATGATGGAAATGGTAGCTCGTGTCAAAGCTGTATTACGTCGCTACAAAAAAGAAGAGCCAAAGAACTTAGTAGCAGGTACTTTAACCTTAGACGAAGGCAGCCATGTGGTTAAAGATGGTGATCGTATTATTGAGCTCACTTACAAAGAGTATGAGCTCTTAGCTTTATTATTAAAACACCAAGGCCGTGTTTATAGCCGTGAGCAAATTTTAGATTTAATTTGGGGTCACGATTACGATGGCGAAAATCGTACCGTGGATGTTCATATTAGAACTTTACGCTCTAAATTAGGCGATGCTGCTAATCTTATTAAAACCGTACGTGGCGTAGGTTATAAGCTCGAATACTAAATACTTGTTAATAGTATTAACTAATAAGGCCTAAGCTATAATGATTTTGAGAGTCAACGCTGCATAGAACACTCTTTAAAATCACTGTGGTGCTTAGGCCTTTTTTATTAAAGGTCTTTATTGTGCGCAAAAAGATATTTCATGCCTTTTTAAAGTTATCAGTGGGTTTACTGATTATTTTATCTGTTGCCGCTGTTTTGATTCATCAGTTTTTAAAGACTCAAGATGAAATCAAACATCTTGAGAACTTTGGAACTATTATCTCTAGTGCTATTAATAAGCATGGCCCTGACTTTTTAGAAGATGCCACTTACGATTGGGTAAGAATTACCATTATTAATCCTGATGGTTCTATCTTATACGATAGTGAGGTTGATGCTAAGCATTTGGATAATCACCTTAATAGAGAAGAGGTAGAAAGAGCCCTCTTAGCTGGTCAATCTAGTACCAGACGCTTTTCTGATACTCTGCAAAAGCAAACTTTTTATCACGCTATTAAGTTAAATTCAGGACAAGTACTACGCCTATCCTTTACTAGTGATTCTTTATATCTTTATACCCAAAAATTTACTATTTTCTTAATAGTAATGATGGTATTACTCACTATTGGTTGCTATTACGTAGCTACCCTCTTATCGCGCTCTATTATTGAACCTATCAATAAAGTTAACATTAATGATATTCGCTCTTTATCAGAGCCAGAAAATAACACCTATGTCGAATTGCAACCTTTCTTATGGCGTATTGGCATGCAACAACATAAGATTGATGAGCAATTCCAAGAACTGCGTTTAAGAAGTAACGAATTTCAAACTATTACTAAAAGCATGTCTGACGGCTTAGTGTTGTTAAATGCTAAAGGTAATATTGTTTCTATCAATAAGATCGCCCGTAAGATTTTTGGAGTAACTAAAGAAAACTGCATTAATCAAAGCTATAAAGCTATTGATAACTCCGATTTCATTCAAGAAATGATGGATCTAGCATCAACAGAGCCTAAGCAGACCAAAACTGTAGAAAAAGACGGTCGTGAGTTTGAGATTCGCTTTGGTAAGATTAACGACAATGGTACTTGTTTAGGCTATGTCTTAATTATATTTGACGTTACTGAAAAGAATCGTGCCGAACAGATACGCCAAGAGTTTACTGCTAACGTATCTCATGAGCTTAAAACACCACTACAATCTATTATTGGCTACTCTGAGATGATGGCTAATGGCTTTGTACAAAGTGATGACATTAAGCACTTTGCCTCTCGTATCCATAAGCAAAGCTCACGTCTTAAGACCTTAATTGAAGATATTATCTTCCTCTCTCATTTAGATGAGGGCCAGATAGCCATTATGGAAGAATTATCTGTTAAGACTATTTGCCATGAGGTATTTGAGAACTTACAAGAAAAAGCTCAAGAGCGTCAGGTAAAACTTCTTATTCAAGGTGATGATATCTGCTTTGTGGCGGTAAATCGCTACATTTATGAGCTCATTTATAATTTAGTAGACAATGCCATTCGCTATAACAAAGAGCAAGGTAAAGTCACTATTTCACTACACTCTACCAATAACAAATACTTGATAACTGTATCTGATAACGGTATTGGTATTGCCCCTCAGGAGCAATCTCGTATTTTTGAGCGCTTCTACCGTGTTGATAAGTCGCATTCGCGCCAAACAGGTGGTACAGGTCTGGGTCTATCCATTGTTAAGCGTGTTGTCCTCTATCACCATGGCAAAATTCGTATTTCTAGTAAGCTCAATGAAGGTACTGTCTTTACCATTACTTTCTATAAAGACAAATTACATGAGCTTTATGATGAAAATAAGATTAAGCAGGAGGCTTTTTTACAAAAGAGTCGCAACGAGACTGATCCTCGCATCGACATTCACTCTCCTTTAGAATCAGACACTATTACCACTGATGATAGTGCATCTAAACTGGAAACATCAGCTACAACCAAGGCAGAGGATACTGACAAGGAGAATATCTCTGATGCTAACTAACCGCTAACAAGGCCACTCCATTTTTTGCACATAACATCCTGCACTCCATAGCCCTTAGCTAGCACCTAAGGGCCAAGGGCTATGAGCAAAGGGCCCAGCGCAGAGAGCGGAGCGCTTTGCGTCCTGCGCTTAGCGCTTGGAGGTCAAAAAAAAAGCTCTGATAGTTTTATCAGAGCTTTTTTTCATTAGCTTGGAATAACCATGCCCTCTTCACGCATGCGAGCAATTTTATAGCGTAGCGTACGTGGACTAATACCTAGCTTATCGGCTACTGCCTGACGATTACCTCTACAATCTACCAAGGCCTCTAAAATAGCCTGATATTCTTGTTGCTTGAGCTCGCCCCCTAAAGAACTTGGAATCTTTTGATTACGGACAAAGTCCATTGGTGACTCTTGCTCGGCATTTGCTGTATTAGCATCTACTGGAGCTTGTCCAGATGGAGCTTCATTAGGAGCAACGCTGGCTTGATTAGCAGCTCCCATCATATTGTTTTGGCTAAAAGCACTAGGGATGAAAGTATTGTTGCCCTGACCAAATCCTTGAATATTTGGGATAAAGGTATTAAAAGGCTGGCTACTAATAGCACTATTATTAGCTACTGCACCGCCGCCCATATTATTAGGCATAGCGCCCTGCGGCATGGCAGCTCCTGCTGGCATGGCAGCTCCTGCTGGCATTGCGTTGGCCATGGTGCCTTGTGGCATGGCAGTATAGTACATATTGTTTGGATTAGACTGGACTTGCTCTTGGGCTAAGACTGGGGAAATACCACTCATAGCCTGTTGCTGAGCACTGCTAAGAGCCTCGTCTAAGATTAAATCACTAGCCTCAATCACATTACCATTGCAAATGATTAAAGCACGCTGCATAACATTCTCAAGCTCACGCACGTTACCTGGCCAGGAGTAACTCTCTAAACGGGCAATAGCCTCTTTAGATAACTCAGGAATAGCACGGGAATTTTCACTAGCATGACGCTGTAAGAAGAAGCGAGCTAAAGGCAAGACATCGCCAATACGCTGGCATAATGGCTTCCAGCGTAATGGGAAGACATTTAAACGGTAATAGAGATCTTCTCTAAATTTATTTTCTGCAACTGCCTGTTTTAAATCACGATTAGAAGTAGCTAATACACGTACATCTAAGGCAATAGTTTTACGACCACCTAGACGCTCTACTTCTTTTTCCTGAAGTACACGTAACAGCTTGGACTGTAAGTTTAAGTCCATCTCAGTGATTTCATCTAATAAGATGGTACCACCTTGAGCTTGTTCAAACTTACCAGGACAGGCCTGTACAGCTCCAGTAAAAGCTCCCTTTTCATAACCAAAGAGGGTAGACTCAAGCATGGTATCAGGAATAGCAGCACAGTTAATGGCTACAAAAGGACCAGAGGCACGAGGGGAATTATCATGCACATAGCGTGATAATACTTCCTTACCAGATCCAGAAGGGCCTGTAATCATAACAGTAACATCAGAGGCAGCAGCTTTGGCGGCTAGTTGTAACAGCTCACCAGTACTTGGATCTTCCCAAATAGGCTCTCTTTTGGTGATACGTTTAACAGGCACATAACGTGATACTTGGTTTAACAATACCTCTGGGGCAAATGGCTTAGCCAAGTAGTCAATAGCACCGTCACGCATGGCCTTAACTGCGCCATCAATGTTGGCATAAGCAGTCATCAGCAAGACAGGCATTTGAGGGTACTTATCACGAATGGAGCGCAATAAGGTATGTCCATCCATGCCATCCATTTGAATGTCAGAAATTACCATATCAACATTGCGTTTTAGCAATATAGATAGAGCCTCATCTCCATTGCTAGCCTCAATACAAGCATAGCCTGTAATCATGAGGGTATCAACAATAGCCTCTCGTAATTGGCTATCATCATCTACAACTAAGATTTGACTTTGATACATTTTCAATACTCGTAGTTCTGACAAAAAAATATTAGCTAATTAATCTTGTGACGATGCGGAACATCGATCTCAACATGGGTAAAACCATCATTAAGACTATCTGTTTTGGTCTGCTCTAAAGCAGCTTTTTGCGCTGCAAATTGTTGCTGATGTTTGCGAGCATAAGCAGCAAAAGCCTGTGATGTGGCATTATTAGCCTCATTAGCAGCCTGCTTGGAAATACCTTCGGCAGTAGGAGGTAAAGAACCAAAAGATGGTGTCGACAAGTTGTCATTATGACTAAATGCAGAGGAATGAGCAAAACTTGCGCCGCTTTGTAAAGACTTATCCTCAGATATTATATTCTCATTAGCATAATGGTTTTGATTAAAAATAGCAGCAGCCTGTTGCTGCATGGCTATATCCTCAGATAGCGATCCTAATTTACTATTCTCAATATCGGTGTCGCTATCAGCATTAACAACTCGTATGCTTTTAGTGCCCTCAATAGTTCCAATACCAATAATATGGCTATGATGCTCATCTTGAGCAGCTAGGCCCATTTTATCTTGAGCACCACGTAGCATAGAAATTTGCTGCTCATTGATGCTTGGCTCATTTACGCCTGCCCCATTGATGCTTGGCTCATTCACGCTTGCGCCATTGATGCTTGGCTCATTGACGCTTGCCTCATTGACGCTTGGGCTGTTCATGTCTTGAGCATCTTGATTAGCACTGGATGCTTGGCTGTTATTAGCTGCCAATTCACCATTATTTGATACAGAATTTTCTGGGGCGCTATTTGATACCACCTGGTCTGATTCAAATAAAGGAATAGCAATATTAAAGACGGTAGCAAAAGTTTCATTCCATTCATCTAAAGATAGCACGCCTTGGTGTACTTTAGTAACAGCGCTCACCACAGCTAAACCTAGTCCTGTACCAGAACTTTTTGAGGTGTAAAAAGGCTCAAAAATTTTTTCTTTGAGTTCATCAGGAATTCTAGGGCCATCATTAGCCACGCTAAAAACCACGGCCTCTTTAGTACGGGTTAATTTTAAGATAATTCTCTTAGCACCCGCTTCAACTGCATTAGCAATTAAATTACTAAGAGCTCCTGTTAAAGCAGTAGCATTTCCCATAATAGACATTGGCCCTTCATCTATTTGGGTTGCCATTTGTGCACCACCTTTGGTAAGTACAGCCGTAACATTGTTGCAAGCTTGTTCTACTAATTGAGATGCATCAATAAGAGCAACAGTCTGCTCATTAGAACGAGCAAACATTAAAATGTCACTTACTTGAGCCTCTAAGGCCTCAAGGCGTGATACCAATTTTTCTTGGAATCTCTTTCTGGCCATGGGCTGTAAATTAGCATTACCTAAATTAGCTGCATAGAGCATGGCAGCAGAAAGTGGAGTTCTAATTTGATGGGCTAGGCTTGCAGCCATACGGCCTAAAGAAGATAAACGCTCCATATGAGAGAGCTTATCTTGAAGCAAACGGGTCTCAGTCAAATCATTCATTTGAATTAATTGACCAGAGCTCAAAGATACTGTTGTTACTTGCAGTCTTTTGCCATCACGAGTAGAAATCTCATGACCATCATCGTTGCGTGGTCTAAAAACTTTTGAGATCACCTCAACCCAGCGACGACCTTGTAAAGTCTCTTCACCTAACAAATTTAAAGCAGACTGATTGGCCTTAACAATAACACCAGTCTCACTGACTACAATGATAGCGGAGGTAGTGTTATTTACTACCTCTTGTAATAAAGCATAATCATTTTCTTGAGACTGACTCATATAAATGCCCAATAAATCTTTTGAAGATGAAACATTAGCAGGTTAGTGAAAATATCTTACCTACTCTTATGTAGTTTGCCAAACATATTTTCTAGAGAGCTTAGCTTAAACTTTTTTTTGTCCATATAGATCTTATTATGCCATCTACTTTGGGTATGTTCCACAAAAAAAGGCCTTAAGATCGTGATCTTAAGGCCCTTAAATAATATGACTTACGAAAAAATTTTAGCTATTAGCCAATGTAACGACGAGCGTTAGCAAAGAGGCGCATCCATGGGCTAAACTCACCCATATCATCTGGGTGGTAAGAGTTAGCAATGGTACGAACTACACGCTCTGGGTGAGGCATCATAATAGTGAAGCGACCATCCTGAGTAGTTACAGAGGTAATACCATTTGGAGATCCATTTGGATTTAATGGGTAACGAGTTGCTACCTTACCATAGTGGTCAACATAACGTAGAGCTACTAAGTTAGCATTCTCTAATGATTGTAAGTGCTCATCAGACTTAAACTCAGCACGACCCTCACCATGGGAAACCACGATAGGCATTAAAGAACCTTCCATACCTTGGTAGAAGATAGATGGGCTCTTTTGAACCTCAACCTGAACAAAACGAGCCTCGAAGCGCTCAGACTTGTTAGTAACAAAACGTGGCCATAAGGAAGCACCAGGGATTAAGTCACGTAAAGTTGACATCATCTGGCAACCATTACATACACCTAAAGCAAAGGTATCCTTACGATCAAAGAATTGAGCAAACTCGCTCTTAGCCTGATCATTAAAGAGAATAGACTTTGCCCAGCCCTCGCCAGCGCCTAATACGTCACCATAAGAGAAGCCACCGCAAGCTGCAAAGCCCATGAAGTCCTTTAAGCTTACAGAACCATCAAGAATTTGTGACATATGAACGTCAATAGCCTTGAAGCCTGCACGAGTAAAGGCGTGAGCCATTTCAGCTTGAGAGTTAACACCCTGCTCACGTAAGATAGCTACCTTTGGAGCGCTACCTACATTGATAAATGGAGCGGCTACATTTTCCTCATTATCAAAGCTTAACTTATAGGTTAAACCTGGATCCTTCTCGTCAGCCTTGTCTTCAAATTCTTCCTTAGCACATACAGGATTATCACGTAAAGCTTGCATGTGGTAAGTAGTAGTAGCCCAAATAGTTCTAAAGTGAGTGCGAGTGTTGTTAATTACATCCTTGCCATCACGAGTAAAGACAATGCGATCATCGCTACGTAAAGAACCAATTACATAGCTAATATTAGCTAAGCCGTGACCTGAGAGGATATTTAATACCTTCTCCTTGTCCTCGCTCTTAACTTGGATTACAGCACCTAATTCTTCGGCAAATAAAGCAGCTAAATTATTAGAAGCTAATTGATCTAAAGCTACCTGAACACCAGTGTGACCAGCAAAAGCCATCTCAGCAATAGTAGTGAATAAACCACCATCAGAGATATCGTGGTAGGCAAGAATTAAATCAGACTTGTTTAAGAACTGAACTGCGTCGAATAAGCCCTTGAGACGGCTTGGGTGATCTAAGTTAGCGCAGGTATTACCTAATTGGCGATAAACTTGGGCTAAAGCAGAACCACCTAAACGGCCTTGACGCTCACCTAAATCAATATAAATTAAGCTAGTCTCGCCCTTATCAGTACGTAATTGTGGAGTTAAAGTCTTACGTACATCCTCTGCACGAGCAAATGAGGAAATAATTAAGGACATAGGAGCAACTACGGTGCGAGCTTGACCATTCTCATCCCAAGAGGTCTTCATGGACATAGAGTCCTTACCTACTGGAACAGTTAAGCCTAGCTCTGGGCATAACTCCATGCCTAAAGTCTCTACGGCATCAAATAAGCCAGCATCCTCACCTGGGTGACCATTTGCAGCCATCCAGTTAGCAGAAAGCTTAACACGATTGAGATCGCCGATATAAGCAGCAGCAATATTGGTAATAGCCTCACCTACAGCTAAACGTACAGAAGCCTTATGATCAAGTAAAGCTACAGGGGTACGCTCACCCATAGCAGCAGCTTCACCATTGAAGCTATCATAAGAAGCGGCAGTTACAGCCACGTCAGCTACAGGAACCTGCCAAGGGCCAACCATCTGATCACGAGCTACTAAGCCAGTAACAGAGCGGTCACCAATAGTAATTAAGAAGGTCTTTTCAGCAACAGTTGGTAAAGCTAAGACACGCTCAGCTGCCTCAGTCTCATTAATACCTTGATCATTAAACTCAGGGCTATTATGAGTTGCATGCTCAACTTTCTTGAACATACGTGGTGGCTTACCTAAGAGAATATCTAAAGGTAAATCGATTGGGCAGTTATCAAAGTGATCATCATGTAATACTACACGGCGCTCCTCAGTAGCTACACCAATTACAGCATATTGAGCACGCTCACGCTTACAGAAAGCCTCAAATACTGGGAACTTGTCCTCGTCAACAGCTAATACATAACGCTCTTGAGACTCATTACACCAAATCTGTAATGGGGACATGCCTGGCTCATCATTAGGAATAGCACGTAACTCAAAACGGCCACCTACACCACCGTCGGATACTAACTCTGGCATAGCATTAGATAAGCCACCAGCACCAACGTCATGGATGAACATAATTGGATTATCAGCGCCTAACTGCCAGCAAGCATCAATAACTTCTTGGCAACGACGTTGCATTTCTGGATTGCCACGCTGTACAGAGGCAAAATCTAATTCCTCTGAGGACTGGCCAGAGTTCATGGAAGAGGCAGCACCACCACCTAAACCAATATCCATTGCAGGGCCACCTAAAACGATGAGCTTAGCACCTGGATTGATGTGATCCTTTTGAATGTGCTCACGACGGATATTACCCCAACCGCCAGCTAACATAATTGGCTTGTGGTAACCACGAATTTCAGTACCGTTGAAGCTAGAAACTTGCTCTTCATAAGTACGGAAATAACCACATAAATTTGGACGACCGAACTCATTATTGAAAGAAGCAGCACCTAATGGGCCTTCAATCATAATGTCTAAGGCAGAAGCGATACGGCTTGGCTTACCAAAGTCGTGCTCCCAAGGTTGTAAGTAGCCTGGGATCTTAAGGTTAGATACGCTAAAGCCACATAAACCAGCTTTTGGCTTAGAACCAACACCAGTAGCACCCTCATCACGAATTTCACCACCAGAGCCAGTAGCAGCACCTGGGAATGGAGAAATAGCAGTTGGGTGGTTGTGGGTCTCTACCTTCATTAAAATAGGCATATCCTCTTCGTGGAATGTCCACTCACGAGTTACGCTATCGGCAAAGAAACGACCAGCCTTAGAGCCTTCCATTACCGCAGCATTATCACGGTAGGCAGATAATACATAGTCTGGGGTGCTCTCAAAAGTATTGCGCACCATGCCAAATAATGACTTATCTTTCTCAACGCCATCAATTTCCCACTTGGCATTAAATACCTTGTGACGGCAGTGCTCGGAGTTCATTTGAGCAAACATATAAAGTTCAATGTCGCTAGGGTCACGGCCTAAACTCTTGAAGGACTCTAATAAGTAGTCCATTTCCTCAGAGTTTAAAGCTAAACCTAACTCAACATTAGCCTTTTGTAAGGCCTCTTTACCACCTTCACTAAGAGGGATTTGCTTGAATGGAGCAGGGCTTTGCTCGCTAAATAAACGAATAGCGTCATCAAAAGAATTTAAAACTACTTGTACCATGCGATCATGGATTAAAGCAGCAATAGTTTGACGCTCTTGTTGTGTAAAGGAAGAACCTGATACTGGCTTAATATAGTAAGCAATACCACGCTCAATACGGTGAATCTGGGTTAAACCACAGTTATGAGCAATATCGGTTGCCTTGGTAGCCCAAGGAGAAATAGTGCCGATACGTGGAACAACTAAGAAAAGTTCACCTTGATCCTCATGAGCACTATCAACTGGACCATAGGTTAAGATCTTTCCTAAGACCTCTTTTTGGCTATCAGTCAAAGTCTCTTTACAATCGATCAAGTGAACATAAGCAGTGCTAATGCCACCTACCTCAACTTGTGCTTGACGCAATGCCAATACGAGTTTATCAAGCTTATAATCGGATAAAGCCGAAGAGCCACGTAAAATATCCATTGAAAAAATCCTGAATAAAAGGCAACTAACAATATTAAGATGCTGTATTTTATCAGAATCGCAGCCTTCTCTCACCCTAAAAGGCACTTAAAAGCACAAATTTAATGTTAAATTCGATTAATTACTAACATAGATCGTTTAAAAT
>Cam_p2__coassemble_1816_pt1 | contig 13787 bp, 9 predicted proteins | sample Cam_p2__metabat2_low_PE_034 | metagenome-assembled genome bin Cam_p2
GTTTAAACATGCTTTAGCAACATCAATTCAGAAATTACCTGAGCGTGAGCGCACCATTATTGGTCTATATTATGATCAAGAAATGAACTTACGTGAAATTGGCTTAATTATGGGCATTTCAGAGTCACGTACCTGCCAAGTGTTATCTCAAGCAGTGGTTAGACTACGTAATGCTTTAGATGAGTGGGCTTATGTTCCTAAAAAAGAGCAAGTACTAGCTAACAACTCATATCGCCAGGTGGCTCAAGAAGTCACTAAAAAAGCACAAACTCACCTTACTAAGCGTAAATCTTCATTGTTTGATGATAATGGTGAGGTGGCAGATAATTATTTTGGCTCAACAGCAAATGCTATTGAAAGTTCAGTCAAAGTATCAAATGCTTATAGCAATACTGCTAATATTAATGCTGACAACAAGACCATCGCTGAAAATGAGATTATCCCTGACCAAGCTCCTGCTTTAGAGGCTAAGCCAATTAAAGCACCAGCTCGTCGTGGCCGTCCAAGTCTTAAGAGCAAAGCTAATAGCGTAAATAGTGTTAATAGCGCCAATAGCAATAGCAGCAGCGATAAAGAGCTAATGATTCAAGATAAGTCAGAGAAGAGTGAGCGTAAGAGTGCTCGTTCTAAAGTTAAGGCTGAAGGTGCCTCTCGTACTCGTGGTCGTCCAAGTGCTAAACCTGTGGTTATGTCTATGGAAGAATTTGAGGCGATGCAAAAGGCACAAGCCATCATTGCATCTAATAGCTAAGAGTAATGATTAAAGTTTCTTACTCTATAGCCGTTTATTAAAAATAGTAAGATGCTTAAAATATAAAAATATTGTTTTTGAGCAATAGTGGTTAATTTGTTCGATCTTTTGTTAAAATGGCGGCGCAATAATTATAAATCTAAGGCACTCGGATAACTTTGTGGAGTTTGCTAATTGGTTTATGTTGCTATCATAAGGTCAGACAATTATCTGGACAAAGGAGATAGGGCTAAGCACTAAAGATTAGTGGTAGCTCATACAAGGTCTTATTTATAAGAGCTTGTCTAACCACGCTTATTACTGCGTCGAATTTGTTTTTCGGTCATGCTCATTTTCTGATTGTGGTATTTGGTGGTTGTGACCTGGGCTTTTGTTCACAGCGAATACCTAATACTAGATTTTATTTTAGTTGCCGTTCTAGATATTTATTAAGTCCTAAATATGGTGTTTTTTGGCATCTTGAAAGTTGTAAAGCTATCAACTTTTAAGATTTTCCTAAAGATAAAGCACAAAATAACAAGCTTATATTTGCTTGAAAAGCTGAATGGCGCTAATATTAAGGTTTGAAATTGACTTTAGGTACATTGCTATCATTAAAAGCAATTATCTAAATAAACCGATTTGTTTATGTATCAAAGATTTAGATGATACATGCTGTAATACAGGGCATGTATGCTTTTTGTTTTTATAATTATTGCTATAAAAGCTATATCTGACAATACGTAAATTTTGTCACTAGTCAGTGATACAGGGTAGAGCAGATGTGTTTAACACTCTTTGCCCCATGTCAATTCAGGACCAGGCATATCAAAATTTATTAGTAAGATATGTTATGGGAATTTGTCCTGAAGACCTTTATGCAGTTAAGGAGAGTATCTTGGATAAAGATATTAAGATTTTGATCGTTGATGACTTTTCTACCATGCGACGTATCATCAAGAACCTATTGCGCGATCTTGGCTATAACAATACTTTCGAAGCTGATGACGGTGCAACTGCTCTACCAATGCTTGAGACAGGCGACTTCCAGTTCGTTATTACTGACTGGAACATGCCAATCATGCAGGGCATTGAGCTTTTAAGAAAGATTCGTGAGAATCCAAAGCTTAAGTCACTTCCTGTGTTAATGGTTACCGCTGAGGCTAAGCGTGAGCAGATCGTAACTGCTGCTCAAGCTGGCGTTAATGGTTATATCGTTAAGCCATTCACCGCTGATATCTTAAAAGATAAGTTAGATAAGATTTTCGAGCGTATTGCTAACGGTGAAGCATAATTTTTAGGTGGAGCGGTTCATGTCCGATATTAGTCAAGCCCCAGCGATGTTACATGAGTCTGATAAGCCTTTAATTTCATTAGAGGACGCTCGTGAGATCGTAATGTTGCTTGAGGCTGGAATGCAAAAAGAAGCTGATCGCAAGTTGATTGCTGTAACGCAACAACATGAGGAAAGCTTCTATCAGCAAGTAGGCTATTTGACTCGTGATTTACACACAGCAGTTCAAAAGTTTGCCTACGATCCAAGATTACGTGAGATCACTGACGAAGAAATTCCTAATGCATCTGAGCGTCTCCGTTACATTATCTCGGTAACGGACAAGGCCGCAACCCGTACCTTAGATGCAGTAGATAGATGTACTCCAATTGCTTATGCCCTTAAGTCATCTATTGATGATTTAATGCCAATTTGGAAGCATCTTATGAACGGTCGTATCGATCGTTTTGAGTTCGTATTTTTATGCCATCGTATTGACGATCTTTTAAAGAAGACTGCTGAAGATGCCTCAGATCTGTCCAATCAATTGAACGAGATCTTGATGGCTCAAGACTTCCAGGACTTAACAGGTCAGATGATCCAGCGAGTAATTGGATTGGTATCTGAGGTTGAGTCTAAGTTGGTAGAGTTCTTACGATTCTTCGGTCAGTACACCCCTGAGCAAGATCAAGAAAGACTCATGCAGAAAGCCATTGAAGCCCAAGGTCCAGCTCTTGATAGTCAAATTGAGGCAAACACTGCCGCTGCTTCGCAGGACGAGGTAGACGACTTACTAGCAAGTCTCGGCTTTTAGGAGTGAAAGATGGATGAGGAAATTCTACAGGACTTCCTGGTTGAGGCTGGCGAAATTATTGAAAAGCTCGATGAGCAGCTGGTTCAAATCGAGAAGACTCCTGATGATAAGGACCTTTTAAACTCTATCTTCCGCGGATTCCATACCGTTAAAGGTGGTGCAGGATTCTTGGAGTTAAATGAGTTAGTTGATATTTGTCACGCAGCAGAGAACGTGTTCGATATGTTGCGTAATGGCAAGATCACTTTAAACTCTGACTCTATGGATGCAGTTCTTCAGGCTTATGATGAAATCACCCGTCTTTTCTCGGCTGTGCAAAATCGTGAGCCTTTAGAGCCTGTGCCTCAGGAGTTAATCTCTCGTTTACATGATATTGCTGATGGCAAGTCTGGTACTCCAGCAGCCGCTGCTGCTCCAGCAGCTCCAGCTCCTGTTCCAGAGCCAAAGGTCGAGGCCGTTGCACCTCCACCTCCACCACCACCTGTTCCAGAACCAGCACCAGCTGTTGCTGCAAGCTCCTCTGATGGCAGCGATGATGGTCATAGTATTGATGATATCACCGAAGAAGAGTTCGAAGCTTTATTAGATCAATTACACGGCAAGGGTCATGCTCCTGGTGCCGCAGGCGATTTAGCTCTTGAAGAGCATAGCGCTCAAGAAAAGCCTGCTAGTGTAGATGAGACTGATTTAGAGTTTGATAAGATGCTACAGGCTGCTGGCCATAATGACAGCCCTGCAGCCCCAGCAGCCCCAGCTGCTCCTGCACCAGTTGCAGCTCCAGCTGCTGCTGCGCCAGCACCAGCTGCCGCACCAGCTGCCGCTGCGCCAGCTCCAGCTGCCGCACCAGCTCCAAGCAAAGAAGAAAAGAAGCTTACTGCTATCCAAGAAAAGATTGCAGCAGCTACCAAGGTTCCTGCTCGTGGTAATGCCGCCGCTTCTAGTGGTGCTGCCGCTGATGTTGAGACCACCATGCGTGTTGACAGCAAGGTGCTCGATGACATTATGAACATGGTAGGTGAGTTAGTACTAGTACGTAATCGTTTAGTATCAATAGCTGCTCATCGCTCTGATCAGGAGATGAACAAGGTAATTGCCAACTTAGACGTGGTTACTGCTGACTTACAAGGCTCAGTCATGAAGACTAGATTGCAGCCTATTAAGAAGGTATTCGGTCGTTTCCCACGCTTGGTTCGTGACCTTGCTCGTAAGCTTGATAAACAAATTAACCTTGTCATGGAAGGTGAAGACACCGAACTTGATAAGAACTTAGTAGACGCATTAGCCGATCCTATGATTCACATGGTTCGTAACTGTTGTGATCATGGTATTGAATTACCTAATGAGCGTACTGCTAGGGGCAAGCCGGCCACTGGTACTGTTACCTTATCAGCAGCACAGCAAGGCGATCATATCTTGCTTCGTATTATTGATGATGGCGCTGGTATGGATCCAGATAAGCTTCGTCAAGTTGCTGTACGCAAGGGCGTATTAGATGAGGAAGCAGCTGCCCGTATTTCTGATGAAGAAGCTTACAACTTGATCTTTGCTCCAGGCTTCTCTACAAACACTGTGATTACTGATATTTCAGGTCGTGGTGTAGGTATGGACGTGGTAAAGACCAATATTTCTAAGCTTAACGGCTCAGTACGTGTGCTATCAGAGGTTGACAAGGGTACTACTATTGAGATTAAGGTTCCATTAACCTTAGCTATTTTACCTACCTTAATGGTTCAAATCTCAGGTCGTACTTTCGCTCTACCTTTAACCTCAGTATCAGAGATCTTCTATTTGGATCTTTCATCCATGCGTAATGTGGATGGCCAAAACACTGTAATTATTCGTGACAAGGCTGTACCACTATTCTTCTTGAAGCAATGGTTTGAAAACTCCAATATCTCTGAGTACTTAAAGGGTAAGGCTCATATTGTCTTAGTACAAGTTCCAGCATCTAACTTAATTGGCTTTGTTGTTGATGAGTTAGTTGGTCAAGAAGAAGTTGTGATTAAGCCATTGGATAGTCTATTACGTCATACCCCAGGTATGTCAGGCGCAACTATTACCTCTGATGGTGGTATTGCTCTAATCTTAGATATTCCAGCCTTGATTCGTGCTTATGCTCGTAAAGGCGGCAATCGCTTCTAATATTTGAAGCCTAATTAAGATTATGCACTCTTATGGTAATGATTGCATAAGAGTGCTCTATAGTTTTGTCTTAGTTTTGTAGCATGCTTAGTGTTTAATACTTAAAAAGCGTCCTGCAAATTATTAAGGATAGCTCTAAAGCCTTGCTTTATTGCGTATAACCGACTTAACTGCAATTATTGGAACGATTCATTTCGTCCATCAAAAGGGAGGCTTCTTGTGGGGCCTCCTTTTTATTTTTTGACTATTGCACTAAAATTAAGAAATTTTTGCAAATAGATACAAGAAAGACTTAATTGTTATATATTTTTTGAATGCGTAATATGGGCGCAACTTACATAGGAGAGAGCCTCTAAGGTGAGAGTCTCTAATTTTGCAAAATTAAGGAGCCATTCATTTTGTCTGCAAGGGGATTTCCTTATGTTAAGTCTTAGAGCCCAAGCATGTAACAACAGCACATTAAATATTTCCAAGTTCAATTAGATAGACAAACTAGACAGAGCATAATCACAATACTTTTTTAAGAACTTGGACACACATTCAAAAGTTGCAAAACATATAGGGCTATAATCAATAACCTAAGTTGTTGGCTATAGATTTAGTAAATGATTAAAAGTTAGTGCTAACTTTTTATTAAACAATGACAACTTACAAGACTGCATCAAGTGATTAAGAACTTATTTTCTTAATTTTGTCTAAATATAAGAGAGCACTTAACAAAAATATTACCTCAAATGGGTTTTCCCTTTGTAGGTCGTGGATTTAAGAGGTTTTTATGGCAATTAAGGTACTCATCGTTGATGATTCTACCTTCTTCAGAAAAAGACTTACTGAGATTATTAAAGGCGATCCTGCTTTTGAGGTTATTGGTGAGGCCAAAGATGGTAAAGAAGGTGTAGAGAAGACTTTATCCTTACACCCTGATGTAATCACTATGGACGTAGAGATGCCTGTAATGGACGGTATTACCGCTGTACAGGAAATTATGAATAAGTGTCCTACTCCAATTTTGATGTTCTCTTCTTTGACTTTTGAAGGTGCCAACTCCACATTTAGAGCTTTAGAGGCTGGTGCAGTTGACTTCATGCCAAAGAACTTCGATGATATCGCTCACCGCCGTGAAGACGCTCTTAATACTTTAAGAGCAAGCATTAAGGCTGTGGCCCGCTCACATATTCGTCGCAGTGTTCCTCGTGCTTCTTTAAGCTCTGCAAGCACTGCTGGCAGCAGCAGCGCATCTGGCGCAAGCGCTGCTAGCGCACCATCATCTTTAGGAACTCGCTCTACTTTAAGTTCACGTATTGGCGGTGGTATTCCAAGCGCTCCTAGCACCTTAGGTACTAGCCGTTTAAGCTCATTAGGAACTAACCGTACCTCAACTTTAGGTTCTAGTGCCTCCAGTGCTGCAAGCACCTCAAGCACTGCAAGCACTAATACTCGTCCTTCAACTTTAGGCTCACGTCCTGCTCCAAATATTGCTAATTTAGCTATTAACAGCCCAGCACCAACTGCTGTTACTAGCACTTCTGCTCGTGTGCGTGATGATTTTGAGAAGGTCTATTCTTCCATTTCTAACGTTAACCAGGGTCGTCCAGCTGCTGCTATTAGCTTTAGCTTTGGTAATGCCAAGGGCGTATCTACTAACTTTAAGGTCTCAGGTAAGGCTCACGAGTTAGTTGCTATTGGTTCTTCTACTGGCGGCCCAGTGGCTTTACAGAATATTATTCCAAAGCTTCCTCGCTTAAATGTGCCAATTATTATTGTGCAGCATATGCCTGCTTCATTTACTAGCACCTTTGCACAAAGACTTAATGGCCTAAGCCAAAACGAAGTAGTTGAAGCTCAGGATAATATGATGCTTGAGCCAGGACATGTTTATATTGCTCCTGGTGGTCACCAGATGATTTTAGAGCGTGGTGCTGGTAAGACTAGAACACGTATTTTGCCTGCTGATCCACGTGTGGTCTATCACCCTTGTGTAGACGTAACCTTTGCCTCTATTGCCTCCGTTTATGGCGGTAATGTCTTATCCATGATTTTAACTGGCATGGGCTCTGATGGTTGTGAAGGTTGCCGTATCCTACGTCAAAAGGGCGCTGTAGTATGGGCTCAAAATGAGGATACCTGTGTAGTATATGGTATGCCTCAGGCTGTGGTTAATGCAGGTTTAGCAGACCAAATCTTACCTTTAGATAAGTTTGCCGATTGCATTACTCAAGAAATGCGCCGCTCATAATTAAGAGTTCATTAAAATTAAATAAACCCAAGACTAAATTAGCCTTGGGTTTATTTTTGCCTACAATTCAGGCAAAGCATCAAAGTTTAGCATTAGCATAATTAGCAAAACTAATTAATGTGCTATCATTGGTCATTGGCAGTTTTTTGGCTAAGACTTTTGGCATAATTTTAGCAAAGGTCTAAAAAACTTATCTTTACTAGCCTTGTTAAACCTTAGTGTGGAGCAAGAAATGGCTTATCTTAAGTAAAATTAAGACTTGCTATTAGTAAAGCTAGTTTGCTTAATTATGCTTTTGCTTTTAGTTAAGTAAACTGGAGAGTAGATTTATTCTTAAAATTTGCTTGTGATTAATAATTTTGTTTCTCCATGCTGATTTTTAGAATAAGTGCCATAGGCACAGCGCATCACGTATGTGATAGGAGGGAGGATCAACACTTTGGGCTGGCTCTTGCTGCTCAAGGAAGTTTGGTGTGCCCTATTTCGTCAGTTAGTTATTTTGACTAAGGAGACACTAGGACACTGTTCTTGTAGTTTTACAAGCAATCTGAAGTGCTTTTTAATCCTAAGCTGATAAGCACTGTGTTGATTAATATTGAGCTTTGTTCGGTGTAATAATTTATGAACTTACTAGGTGTAGTAATTGCGATAGGCTGTATTATTGCCACTATGTTGCTAGAAGGTACCCACCCAACAGCACTGGTTAACTTCCCTGCATTCTTGGTAGTAGTAGGTGCATCCTTCGCTGCTTGTATTGTGCAGTTCTCCTTCCGTGAAGTTTTAACTGCTTTAAAGCATGTGTTGTGGTTAGTTTCAGCTCCTCGCTTAAACTTCCAATCACAAGGTGAGCTTTTAGCTGGCATGTCTACTATTGCCCGTCAACAAGGTCCATTGGCTTTGGAAAACTCTGTTGCCTCAGCAAATGATGACTTTACTCGTACTGGCATTCAAATGATTGTAGACGGTGTAGATAAAGATGCTTTATATGCTCTTTTAGAAAACGCCATCGAGTTAGAGCAACAAAAATTAGAGCCTAACGCTAAATTCTTCGAGTCCATGGGTGGTTACTTCCCTACCATGGGTATCGTGGGTGCGGTATTAGGTTTGATTCACGCTATGTCCTTGCTTGATCGTCCAGACTTATTAGGCCCATCCATTGCGGTGGCGTTCGTTGCTACCATTTATGGTGTGGCAGGCGCTAACGTATTATTAATTCCTGCTGCTAACCGTATTCGTTCCATTAACGCAGAAATTGCGCTCTTTAAGTATATGACCTTAGAAGGCCTAGTATCCATTGCTAGCTCTGAGAATACCTTAATGCTTAAGCGCAGAATTGGTGTTTACACTGGTAACTTAAATGGTGATTAGTATTTAATACTAATAACTCTAGTGACAGTGAGTTCTTTGAAGGCCCTAAAAAATTAGGGTCTAAAGTGTTAAAAAGCAATAAGGCACAGCTTATAAGTGAGCAAGAGCCTTGAGAGTATTCAAGATGCTTTATTGCTTTTAAAGGACAGGAAAAATGGCTAGAAAGAAAAAACATGCAGGTCACGAAAACTTAGAGCGTTGGCTGGTATCCTACGCTGACTTCATGACATTGATGTTTGCTGTGTTCGTGGTGCTCTATTCCTTTGCTATGGCCAAATCTGTAGATGCTCAGTCTATGATTAAGGGCCTGATGGCATCATTTAGTGAAATGGGCATGGTGTCAGCTGTCCCTGGTGTTATTGCGTTGCCAGGCCCAGTTGCTAATTTAATGGCTGATGCTTCTTTAGCATCTGCCTCTAGTGCCCAAGGTGAAGTTCAGACTCAAGCCCAAGGTGGCGGTGGTGTTATGGACTTTGGTGTCACTCAGCAAAGTATTGAAGATGCTGGTGCAACCGAGCAAACTTCTAATTCTGACGAAGAGGCTGAGGCCATTACCCAGGGTGAATTAGAGGCAAGTGAAGTTACCGAAGCTACTAATGGTAGCTTAACCAATGTTACTCCTGATAGTGAAACTAATAAGAGCTCAGGCATGACCAAGGGTGGTAAGCTTGACGAGGTTTCTGAGGGCGGTGTAGGCCCTGCTGATAGTGAGTACGAGGGCGACTATGAATCTGGTCAGCCATTTAGCACTCTGATGCGTTCTATTTCTGAGACTATCTCAGCAGAAGGCTTAAGCGGAGATATTATTGTTGAGCATGATCCTAATTGGATTACTATCAATATTTCTTCCTCATTATTGTTTGCTTCTAACTCAGCATCAATCTTGACTCGTTCACGTCCAGTTATTGCAACTATTGCTAGCGCTCTTAAGGATGTTAATAACTATATTCGTGTACGTGGCTATACCGATAACACTTTTGTTCCAAGCGCTATTTACGCTAATAACTGGGATTTATCATCCAAGAGAGCTATTAATGTGCTTCAGGAACTTGAGACTAATGGTATTGATCCTCAGCGCTTAGCTGCCGAGGCTTACGGTCAGTACTCACCTTTCTACTCTAATGCAACTCGTGCAGGTCGTGCACAAAACCGTAGAGTAGTAATTGCTATCTCTCGAGAGGCCTTAAAGCCAGAGACCTTAGCAATTGTTCCTGGTAATAGTGATCGTATTATCCCAACTCGTCGTGCTGGACAAGGTGGCTTTAGCTTCCAGTCTAATGTTGACGGTTCGGTAAGCTTTAAGGCCGATCCTGTAGAGGACAATATGGGTAACCAAGGTGCAGCTCCAGCAGCTGTTCCAGGTGATGATGGTCAAGAGGGGGGTAGCACTCGTTTTGAAATCCCTAACTTTGGCCCACAAGCTAATTAGTCATTAAAACTTTTATACGCAAAAAGGCGCTATCGAAAGGTAGCGCCCTTTTTGTTTACTAATTCAGATTTAAAATAGTCAATGCAAATCCAAATTCAGGAGTCGCTAACAAAGCTCGCCTTGACTGTTTCATTTGAAAGTCCCTAAAAGCCTGTTAAAATATTTAGCTAATCTGGTAGGTATTTCTTAATACTGGCTTAGTAATAGTCTAGTCTTTAACCAAGGAACAGAGCACTTTATTTTTACTATTAGGTCGTGGCACATTCCAAGGGTTATATATTATTTAGGAGTTATCAGTGTTAGTTTGGGCAGTTGCAAGTCAGAAGGGTGGTGTGGGAAAGACGACCACAGTGGCAACACTAGCTGGCTGGTTACAAAAAGAAAAGCTCCGTGTATTAGTTGTTGATACCGATCCGCATGCCTCATTAACCTCCTATTTAGGTTATGAAGATGAGCGCTCAGAGCAGTTTAACCTCTTTGATCTTTATGCTATGAAAGATCTTAGCCGTGAGGGTGTATTAAATTGCATTACTCATACTGCTCATGAGGGATTGGATTTAATCGCAGCTTCTATGACTTTAGCCACTATCGATCGTCATTTGTCTGGTCGTCAGGGCGTAGGTCGTATTTTGGCTCGTTCTTTAAAGCTTATTGAAGATTGCTATGATGTAGTGCTAATTGACTGTCCTCCAGTCTTAGGTGCACTGATGGTTAACGCCTTAGTGGCCAGTACTACTATTATTGTTCCAACTCAAACAGAGTTCTTGGCCTTAAAGGGCCTTGAAGGTATGGTTCGAACCTTTACTGTAATGCAAAGGGCTAATCAAAGTGTTCATTTTGAGTATTTGATTGTGCCAACTATGTATGATCGTAGAACTAAAGCATCAGTACAAAGTTTGAGCTACTTAAAGACCCATTATCGTGATCATATATGGCAAGAAAGTATTCCTGTAGATGTTTCTTTTAGAGAATCATCTGCAAAGCGTTTGCCTTTGCCTTTAATGGATGAAACAAGACAGGGTGCTGTTTCTTACCATCGTCTTTTAAAATATATTGTTGAATTTGAGTTAGAGCGTCACCCTCAAAGAGTAGGTAGCAAATTATTGGAGATGCTCGAAAGACTCCAATACATGCCAGACCAAATTTAACTAACTAACTAACTAAGCGTCTTTTTTACAGTAGGTACTCCCAAACTTACCTCTGTTTAAAGATATTCACCATGGTTAGGCTTAGTATTTTTTAGATTAAGTAAGCACATTATCAGATTTAGGATCTTGCTAGTTAAGATTAGTGTAATTACTTTTGATAGCTTATTGAGACCTAATTTAGGCTCATAAAAGGAGTATTTTTGATGTCAGTAAGTCATCACGATCGCGAAGAGGAAACTCTCATCGCTTATTTCCAGCAAATGCTGGCAGATGTAGATGACCAAGAGTTCGATGGTGAGCTTCAAGCTCAAGGCGGAGATCTATACGCCACTCCTGCACATAAGTCAGCTTATAGTGTTGAGGCTAATAAGCAGGTTCTAAGTAGCGCTAATGAGGCAATCAAACACACTCATGATGAGTCACCTTATTATGAGGTACCACCAACTAAGAGTGCCTCTAAAGATAATGTAAGCTCTAGCTATAGCCAAGATTACTATCAAGAGTACTCCCCTAAAACTAAGGATAGTGCCTCTGCAAATGACTTAGGATCAGGCGCTAACAATGTAACTAGCATTGAGTCTAAAGTAAGTCCTATTGAGCAAGATTATACTCCTGAGCCTCAAATGCAATTGGCTCCTCAAGCCAAAGTTGCCGAGAAAATCTTAGACTTTGCCTCTCCTAGCGATAGTGGTAGCTTACAACGTCTCTTAGCAACAGTAGAGACTCATACTGAGACTGAAACCAAGGTAGAAACTAAGGCCGAGCCAAAGCTCGAAACCAAGGTAGAAACCAAAGCAGAGCCACAGGTTGAGGTTAAGGTTGAGCAACCTAAGCTTGAGACCAAGGCCGAGCCAAAGGTAGAAACCAAGGTCGAGCCAAAGGTTGAGGCTAAGGTTGAGCAACCTAAGGTAGAACCAAAGGTTGAGACCAAAGTTGAGCAGCCTAAGGTCGAAACTAAGGTGGCTGCCCCAGCCCCAGCTGTAGCAGCTGCCCCAGCAGCTGCGGCACCTGTAGTAAAGAGTGCTCCTGTAATTGCAGCTACTAAGCAGGCTGCAAAGGCTGTAATTAAGACTCCTCAGCAGCTGGCTCAAGAGCGTATGGCTAAGAAGCTCGAGGCTATTGCCGCAGAGTGGAAGAATGTCGATTTGGGCGAGCAGTTCCAAGTGTTATTCTTCTTAGTACAAGGCGTTCGCTTTGCTGTACCTTTAATTGATTTAGGCGGCATTTTTGAGTGCGAAAAGATTACTCAATTATTTGGTAAGCCTTCTTGGTTTATGGGTATTACTGATGTTCGTGGCGATAAGATCAATATTGTTGATACTTTACGCTGGGTAATGCCTGAAATTAAAGACAGCCCAGATAAATATCCATATTTGATTTCACTTGGTAATACTGAGTGGTCAATCGGCTGTGATATCTTAGAGGGTAATCGCACTTTAAATAAATCTCAAATTAAGTGGCGTGAAATCCCTGGTAATCGCCCTTGGCTTGCTGGTATTGTGACCTCAGATAAGTGCGCTGTGTTACATGTGCAATCCTTAATTGCCTTGTTTGAAGCGGGCGCTGATATTGAAGATCTCAACAAAAATCTTAAGACTGACAAAAAGTAAGAATTTTTGTTGGTAAAGAAAGAGCTAATAGAGCCGTAATTATTTGTTGTTTGTAGCTATAATTAAGCTCTAAAGTGCGATAAGGGCCGATAATTTGGCTATAATTAAGAGAAATATTGCTTATCTAATATATAATCAGTTAGGCATTATTTTTCAAAATAGATTTCATTAATGCGCTTTAGCGCAGACCAAAATCAGACTGATAAGGAACCTTAAATAAGGGGCCATAGTAGGGGCTGAATAAGCTCAACATATCAGTTGCTCTCCACCAGTTGTTGTTATGGTTGGAGATTGAGTTTAGAGGACTTTATAAAATGGCTAATGAAGCAGCAACTTCATCCTCAATTTACGAACCAGATAACAATTCCCAAAACGAAGTATTACGCTGGGTAACTTTCCAATTAGATAAGGAAATTTATGGCGTAAACGTAATGCAGGTTCGTGAAGTTTTACGTTACTCTGATATTGCTCCTGTTCCAGGTGCACCAGCTTACGTACTCGGCATTATTAACTTACGTGGTAATGTAGTATCTGTTATTGATACCCGTATGCGTTTTGGTTTACCTCCATCAGAGATCACTGATAACACTCGTATCATGATCATTGAGTCTGAGCGTCAGGTAGTTGGTATTTTAGTTGATTCCGTAGCTGAGGTAGTTGATCTCAATACTGCTGATATTGATGATACCCCTAATGTAGGTACCGAGGAGAGCGCTAAGTTTATTTGTGGTGTTTGCAACCGCGATGACGACTTATTAATTCTTATCGATCTCTACAAGCTCTTAACCGAAGAAGAGTGGCAAGATATCGCCAATATTTCTAACTAATAACTAGATAGTAATTAGTTTTAATAAAAAAGAGCCTCATTATTATGAGGCTTTTTTTATTGTAGGTTTTTTTATAAAAGATATAGTCTCTGGTATTAGGCTTTACTTTGGTCAAAAGCTAAAAGCAGCACTCTATCTCACCTAGATAGGCCTTATTCAAGCCTACCAACATGCGTCCATATCAAATGCTGTTTTTTTTTTTTTTTTTTT
>Cam_p2__coassemble_1827_pt1 | contig 13640 bp, 9 predicted proteins | sample Cam_p2__metabat2_low_PE_034 | metagenome-assembled genome bin Cam_p2
CTTTTGTTTTAATTAAAAGATGCCAAGCTTATCAAGCCTTAGCATACTCCTAGTTGCTCCTAAAAGCGTTTGTGACCATTATTTTGGATCAGTAGAAACCTATAATTTTGCCACAATTGCTACTTAAAAGTAATTATATATTTAACTTAGCTTAAGACTATTGGACTTAGGAGCGCTTTTTTTAAAATATTATGCACCAATTATTAAGAAAAAGCATTGCTAATAAATAGAAACTAACAGCAGCTGTGCACTATGAGCTTCTTAAATTTGAGTAAGCTCTTAATTGTAGATGGTGAATAATAGCATATCTAACAAAAAATGCTTTTTGCTAGATAAACTTAAGTTTAGCAATTGGTGTGCCATAAAGATAAAAGCATTAAAAATGCCGTAAATTACAGCTTTAAAAGCTATTAAATAAGGTCAGTTTAGACAAAATGACACCTTTATTTTCTTAATGTAGTTTTTTTGGCATATATGTTTTTATCGGTCTCACGCCAAGGTTTTTTAGCAAAATTTTAAAAAGATAGTTTTAGGTAGCCCCTCATTAAGTACTTGTAATACTACTTATTAGATAAATAAGGCAAAAAATTTTAATTTTTTGTATAAGTTCAAGTTTTTTTGCAATAACTTTGTCTTAAAGTGAGCCAAAAGATGCAATTAAGTATCATTTGCGCTTATAATCATCTATGCTATTTAGCCTCCAACAAACTAGGGCGTTTAGATGTCCGTAGGCTCTTAGGTAGTCGTTAGTTAAAAATTAACTGCGTACTAGTTTTCACTGAACTTAAAGAAGAGGAGGAGGCGTACTAGCTTAAAGCTTTGCTTTAAGATTTTACGCTGAATTTTTTTATGACAACATTAATTAAGAACCAAGATTTCATTGACTCCATTTACGAGGCCTTACAGTTCATTTCCTATTATCACCCACGTGATTTCTTAGATGCCATGAAGCATGCTTATGAGATCGAGCAAAACCCATCTGCCAAGGCCGCTATTGCTCAGATCTTAAAGAACTCTAAGATGTGTGCTATTGGTCACCGCCCACTTTGCCAAGACACTGGTGCTGTTACCTGCTTTGTTAAGATTGGTATGGACGTTCGCTTTGAAGGCGATATGACCGTTCAGGAAATGGTTGATGAGGGTACTCGTCGTGCTTACTGCTGTGAGACTAACCCACTTCGTAAGTCTGTATTAGTTGATCCTGTAGGCAAGCGTGTTAACACCAAGGATAACACCCCAGCTGTAGTCCATATCGAAATGGTAAAGGGCGATAAGGTTGAGGTTTCTATTGCTGCCAAGGGTGGTGGTTCTGAGAACAAGACCCACATGAAGATGTTAAATCCATCTGACTCTATCGTTGATTGGATTTTACAAGAGATCCCTCACATGGGTGCTGGCTGGTGCCCTCCTGGCATTTTAGGTGTTGGTGTTGGTGGTACTCCAGAGAAGTCTGCTTTATTAGCTAAAGAGGCTTTAAACGAGCACATTGATATTCAAGATTTAATTAAGCGCGGCCCTCAGAATGCTGATGAAGAGCTCCGTTTAGAGCTTTACGAGAAGATCAATAAGCTTGGTATTGGTGCTCAGGGCTTAGGTGGTTTAACCACTGTGCTCGACGTTAAGGTAAAGAGCTACCCATGCCACGCCGTATCTAAGGCTACTACCATTATTCCAAACTGTGCTGCAACCCGTCACATTGACTTTGAGTTAGACGGTTCTGGCCCTGCAACCTTTACTCCTCCATCATTAGATGACTACCCAGAGATTGAGTTAGGTGGCAATGACAATGTTAAGCGTGTTAACTTAGACACCTTAACCAAGGAAGAAATTGCAACCTGGAAGATGGGTGACACCTTATTATTAAATGGCACCATCTTAACTGGTCGTGATGCTGCTCATAAGCGTATTTGTGACCTTATTGCTAAGGGTGAGCCATTACCTGATGGTGTTGATTTCAAGGGTAAGTTCATCTACTACGTAGGCCCTGTTCCAGCCGTAGGTGATGAGGTGGTAGGCCCAGCTGGCCCAACTACTTCTACCCGTATGGATAAGTTTGTTGAGACCATGTTAGCCGAGACTGGCTTATTTGGCATGATCGGCAAGTCAGAGCGTGGCCCTGCTGCTGTTGAGTCTATTAAGAAGCACAAGGCTGCTTACTTAATGGCTGTAGGTGGCGCTGCTTACTTAGTATCCAAGGCTATTAAGTCTGCTCGTGTCTTAGCATTCGAAGACTTAGGTATGGAAGCTATCTACGAGTTCAAGGTAGAAGATATGCCTGTTACCGTAGCTGTTGACTCTGAGGGTAACAACATTCACGCTGTAGGCCCTGCTACCTGGTCACAAAAGATCAAAGAGATCGACTTTAAGTACGTTTAATTGAAGCTAAGTAAGTATTCTTTTACTAAGGATACTTAGCTCAACTAAAAAAATCGGTATGGCACACTATGCTATACCGATTTTTTTTGCTATTTTTACAACTCAACTGACCTTAGTTAGTCTTGGCTTACAGCCAAGTTGTTAAGTAACAAGCTACCAAGCAAGCTAGCTAGCTAACTCACAAGCTAGTTAGCTTGCTTGCTTGTGCACTAGCCCTTAGGAAGTATTAGCTTTCATAAATTTAATATCTCTTAAGGCAAGAGTCTGGCTTCTAGTCTCTCGCTATCGCTACAGCACGCTAATCTACAGTGCCGTAGCGCTTTAGAGCAGTATCCAGTACGCAGTAGCACACTACGCTACCCTACGCAGGGCTGTGCTAGGCTAGGCGAGGCTGGGAGCTAGGGGGCTGGCATGGTTAAGCTAAGAACTAACAGGCGTATTAAGCTAATGGTTTGAATTTTGGTTAGCTATTGGCATGTGAAGTACGTTTAGGTCGTCATTTACCCGCCTAGAAACTTAGGAGAAAAAATATGGGCGCAGGTTTGACTGCTTATCTTAAAAGTGAGTTTAGCAATTGGGGCAAAGGAGAGACCATTTGGCTCTTTAGTGCTAGTGCTGTAATTTTAGGACTGTCTTTGTATTGGGGCGATTCCTTGCTGGGCATTATTGCTGCACTAACTGGCGTTTGGTGCGTAGTACTGACTGGTATGGGAAAAAGCGTGTGCTTTGTCTTTGGCATTGTTAATGTACTGTGCTATGCCTATATTTCTTATGGTGCTAAGTACTATGGTGAGGTAATGCTTAATACATTGTATTACTTCCCTATGAATTTTGTGGGCTTATATATTTGGAATAAGCATACTAATAAGGAAACAGGTGAGGTTGATAAGCGCCATCTGAATAATAAAAAGCGCCTAATTATAGCCTTGGGATCGATTGTGGCTATTGGCATTTATGGTGTCATCTTAAAGTATATGGGCGGCAACCTTCCTTATATAGATTCTTTGACTACTATTTTGTCTATTACTGCTCAAATCTTGACTTTATATCGTGTAGCTGAGCAGTGGATCTTATGGATGGTAGTTAATGCAGCCACCATCTTTATGTGGGGCGTTAATTTTGCTCAAGGCAATGAAAATATAGCTGTACTACTGATGTGGATGGTGTACTTCCTTAATGCTGTCTTCATGTACTATCGCTGGTCTAAAGAGGCTAAAAATAATGAGATTTAATGTAGGTCTTTATGGGGGCTCTTTTAACCCTCTACATATGGGACATGTTGATGCCATTATCCAAGCTGCCAACATGTGTAAAGAGCTCTATTTGGTACTTAGTGTGGGTACCAAAAGAGATGAGATACCAGAACTCTTACGCTATCGCTGGCTCTACCAGTTAACTAAGCATATTGGCAATGTCTCCATTCTTACTATTTATGATGCCTGTGAAAGCAAGGCTCAGTATAGCGACGATATTGCTATTAATGATGCTATCAAGCTCCAAGAGCAAATTGGTAAACCAATTGACGTAGTCTTTGTTGGCGATGACTACAATCAAGATAGCTTTTGGGCAAAAGCTTATCCTAAATCTCAAATCTACTACTTTAAGCGTAATGGTATTAGCTCAACTAAGATTAGAGAAAATCCTTACGAGCATTGGGATGAATTGCCAGATCTGGTTAAGCCTTATTACACCAAAAAAGTATTAATTATTGGTGGCGAGAGTACAGGCAAATCTACCTTAAGCATTAATTTAAAGAATCGCTTTAATGCAGCTTATATTGATGAGGCAGGACGTGAACTGTCCTTTAAATCAGGTACTGCCGAAAAGATGATTAGTGAGGACTTTGTTGAGATTTTGCTCAGACAAAAAATGAACGAAATTGAGGCTCTGACCTTAGGTAAAAAAGTGCTTTTTGAGGACACTGACACCTTAATTACCCAATTTTACATCGACTTTTTTGATGATCCGCAAGCCAAGCTTAATAAAGCCTTATCTGACGCTATTGATGGCTTAAATCGTTTTGATTTAATCTTATTTTTAGAGCCAGATGTTGACTTTGTTCAAGATGGAGATCGCAGCTTAGTCATTGCCGCCCAAAGACAAAAGTACTCCCAAAAGATTAAAGATCTTTTCACCTCTCATCACAAGAACTTTGTCTCTATCAGCGGTAGCTACCAAGAGCGCTACGAGCAAGCGGTCAAACTCGTAAACGAGCTCTTTAAACAAAACCCACACTCTCGCTCCTAGCAGGCCATCGGCCAGCAGCCTGCGGCCAGCTTGCCAGCTGACCAGCTAGCTAGCTGAGCCGTGCCCAAGCGCAGCTTAGCGTGTCAGTGGCAACATAAGAGCATAGGGCTCAAATAGCAAAAAAGCCAGGCCTATAATTAGACCTGGCTTTTTAGTGCTTAAGCAGCAGGGGAACCCTAGCACCATAGGGAAACCTTAGCGCCCTAGCGCCCTAGGGGGAGTTTGCTCTTAGTGGTGGTGACTTAGGAACATGGCTAAGATGGCACCTAAGAACAAATAACCAAAGCTAATAATCATACGGCGCTTGTTATCAGGCTTATTAATACGAGGCAAGATATCTGATAGGGCTACATAAATAAAGCTGCCACCAGCGACTGCTAGGGCAAAAGGTAAAATAGAGTGGGCCTTATCTAAGATGTTATAGAACAAAATACCGCCAATTAGTGAGCCTAGTAAGGCTACCAAGTTAACAATATAGCCTTGCAAACGGCTCATGCCAAAGTTAAGCATTAGGATGTAATTACTAATTTGTTGAGGCATCTCATGGGCAATAATAGCGGCAGTAATGGCTATGCCTACTTGAAAGTCCACCATAAAAGAAGATGCGATCACAATACCATCACATAAAGAGTGGAAAATAGAGCCAGCTAAAATAGGGGCACCACCATTGGCAATACCACGCTTAATAGAGCCTGTACCTAAAGATTCATTTTCCTTGGCTTTTTTATGAGCCTGCTCAATATCGCTAGCTTTTAAAGAAAATAAATGGCTATGGCCTAAATGGTGTAAGGTTGAGCGATTATCTGGGTGCTCATGGCCGTGCTCATGATCATGGCAATTGCTATGATCGTGCCCTAGCTCCTGGCAGCTGCCATGGTCATGGCTATGCTCATGAGCAGGCGCTGGGTGGACGCTCATAAGGCTTAAATTAATAGGGCGAGAGATATTGATAATAGTTGAATTGCTATGGTCTTGATTAGCACTATGAACATGAGGTGCGCCGTTTTGGCAAACAGGACAGGTAGAAGAGTGGTGAGTGCTAGTGCAAACAGGGCAAGTAGGGGCATTATGATTGCTATTAAAGAACATCTCAATAGCAATGAGAGCCATAATAGTAAGCCAAATGGTAAGGCCAATATCATGGATATCGTGACCTTCTTCAATGGCCTCTGGCAGAAGATGAGTTAAAGCTAAAGTAAGTAATAAACCTGTAGCAATTAAGCTTAAAGCTTTACCCATACGACCTAAAATAGAATGAGGGATCATAAAAATTACAAGGGCTGAGCATAGTGCAGGTACTATGGTAGCCATAATTATGGTACTTAACATAAGTAAAGCTCCTCTAAGTTAAAAAACTTTAGACTAAAATGTAGTAAGCTATCGCTAACTACAAAGTGAGCGCAAAGAATACCGCAAAAATATGCTTTTTTACAGTTCTTTGAAAAAAAATAATTGCTTTGCCCCATCACTGAGCTAAAACAAAGGCACCAAGAAAATCTTATTTCTTGGTGCCTTATGTTCTATTTAGAAAAACTTAGTAAATTAACGATATTTTTCGATGGCGTTGAAAACTTGTAAAGCTTCGTAAGTTTCCTGAACATCATGTACTCTTACAATATGAGCTCCCTGCATAAAGGAGTAGAAAGCAGCACATACTGATCCTACTACACGATCAGCAGCGATGCTCTGGCCTGTAGCAGCACCAATCATAGACTTACGAGATAGGGCAGATAAAAGCCAATAGTCAGTGCCTTGAGTAAGCTTGCTTAAATTATTAAGTAGCTGATAGTTTTCATCTACATTCTTTCCAAAACCAAAGCCAGGATCTAAGATGATTTTATCTTTGGCAATACCAGCTTGCTCACAAACACGAGCTCTTTCATGTAAAAAGTCAGTAACCTCTTGTACTACATTGGTATAAGTAGGTTTGATCTGCATGGTTTTAGGATCGCCTTGCATATGCATTAAGCATACAGCTACATCAAGCTTGCTTGCCATTTCTACGGCACCTGGACGCTGTAGCGCTCTAATATCATTCCATAAGTGGGCACCAGCAGCTACGCATTCTTGCATAACCTCTGGAGTAGAGGTATCTACAGAAATCATAACGTCCAATTCTTGAGCAATAGCTTTTACCACAGGCACAACACGTCTTAGCTCCTCCTCAACAGGAACTAAATCGGCACCAGGTCTAGTAGACTCACCACCAACATCAATAATAGCTGCGCCTGCTTCAACCATGAGACGAGCTTGAGCTACCGCCTGATCAAAGCCTAAGAATTTGCCGCCATCAGAAAAAGAATCTGGGGTAACATTTAAAATACCCATAATCTTAGGAGTTGAAAGATCAAGACAACGTCCTTTTGCATGTAACATTAGCTCACTCACAAGCTATTCTCCCAAAAAAACAAAAGCGAAAAAAATTAATAATCACAGTCTTATTTTAATTTTTCTTAAATTCTGATGAAAGCTCAGCTAAAAAAGATTTATCAAAACCCTGCGTGGCTCTTTCCTCTACAGAGGGCTCACTAATATACCAACTCTCATCCCCTGAACTTTCCATAGCTTCATTAGCCCAACCATATACATTAGCAGCCGTACTTCCATTAGCCCAAGAAGCCCCAGAAATTCCATCAGCACTGGCAATTCCTGCCGCAGCAGCGGCTGCATCAGCAGTTTCTGCTGCGCCAGCAGTCTTATCAAACCCTGAAAACTCAGTAGGCTTAGTAGGTTCTGTATAGTCTCTAGACCATGTTGCTCCTGTAAGGTCACTATTGCTAGATAGTGCTGCAATATTACCTGTTAAGACCATAGGGGCTGACAAGTCCATAGTGGCCATAAGCTCAGCACTAGCCTCAGTAGCATTATTAAATGGCTGCTCTAAAGTTTCTAAAGTTTCTTGAGGCGCAGTATTACCTACAGTACCTTCTATAGTTCTTCCAAATTGTTCTTGCTCAGAGCTAATTGGCTCTAAATTTTCCTCAGCTCCACACCAGTAAGCAGCACTTTCAGATAGTGGCTTGCCCTCATGGCAAGATTGTAAGCCTTGCTCTTGCTCACTAGGGCTTATTGTACGTGCACTGGAGCCAAAAAAGGCTTTTTCCATAGCCTCAGCTGTAGTCAATAATCCAGCATCAGCTACGGTGCAGCTGCTATCTTCATTTAACAAAGAGCTACTAATATTATCGTTAACTTTACTTGGAGTATAGTCCTTAGCAACAGTTAAAGGCTCATAGCCAGAGTATAAGGCCTGTTCTTGACCTGTAGCTAATTGTCGCTTTTGTTCTTGTAGTTCGGGATCTGTATATCCTGGAGCTATAGATTCAAAGTCTTCTTTACCTGTAGCCAATGCAAATAAAGTAGGTTTATTAACTCTACTCTTAGGATCGTTATGCTTGGTATAAACACTATCATAGCGAGCATACAACTCTTGCATATCAACCCCACCGCCAGTATCAAAACTACTCTCGGGGTGACTGTTATATACAGAGTTATCCTGACCATACTCTAAATCTGGCTCTGATGATACATCTTGATGGCCAAAATCACGTTCACTAGCTACCATCATTGGCTCACCGCTTTGCTCACAGCTTAGCTCACCGCTTTGCTGTAAACCTTGCTCTGAGTGCATCTGCAAAGCTTGTTCACCAGCTTGACCCTTCATAGCACCATAGTCACTATTAGCCTTATTAGCAGGCAACACCTGACCTGTAGCACCAGCTTTAGCACCAGTTGGAGCTGCACTAGTGGCAGCAGGAGCTGGCGCTTGAGCTTGAGCTTGGCCATTGGCCAGCCTCTGCCCCTGCGCAAGGGCCTGTGCAGGGGCCTGGCCTTTGGCCTGTGCCATAGCTTGCGCTGAGCTAGATTGAGGAGCTTGGTTAGTTGTAGGGTCTAAATTTTGTTGATGGTGGTTGGTTAGAGACAGCATTTGAGCTACTTGGCGTTTGGTGTCCTCAGAGCGGGCGCTGTAATCAATTTGATTGCGCTTTTCGTTATATTCTCTTTCACGACGTTCCAAGTCTCTAAGTTTTGCCTCGCTCATTTTATAAGCATATTTGGCAATAGCACTGTTGCGCTCTGGAATATTTTGCTGTGACTTGGAAAAATTATTAAAGCCACCTTGAGCCTTAGCTGACTGATAAGGGACATTGCCTGATGAGGCATTACCAGATAGCGGGCCATCATTAAATGGATTAGGAAAAATAGGTGGAGTTTGCTCGTAGTCAGAGTTAAAGATGGAGCTTGGTATATCGTAAGAGCTATAGCTCTCATCATAAGTCTCAGTTTCAGCCTCAGCCTCATTCTCAGTATAGACTGGAGTGCTTTGATTATAGGCTAAAGGATTTGGTACATAAGCATTGGGCTGAGTACTGGAGCTATAACCTGCAAAGCTACTGTCATTATTCTTACGATCATAAGACTTAACAGTTTGAGCGGATCTTACTTTTAATAAGCGCATTACAAAAGAGCGCTCCCAAGCCTGTTGGTTGCGACTTAAAGTTCGAGTGATCCAGAAACTAATAAAACTTTGTAGCTCATGGTCTTGGTAATGATAGTCAATTAAACCAGCTTGCAGTGCTACTGTAGGGTAGCTGGCACTTGGTTGCCAAGAAGGATACATTTGAAATGGTCTACTAGGAACAAAGTTTGTCTCCATAACAAATAAAGGCAAGATAACATGTGCTCCTTGCCAAGAAATGGTGCCAGGCGCTCTTTTAATGAGGTTAATCTGCTCTAGCTCTAATAAAGCTTGCTCAACATCCTTTAAGCTAGGATTACAAGGGGCATAAGAGCTAATAGAAATGAGCTGTTTAGTCATGGCTATAGGATCAACAATCAGCTGGCCACTACGAGCTATAGGCTGAATATAAAATATGTAAAGAGTACGTGCCATGTGAGAGAGCAAGGTACTTTGTAACTGGGCAAATTCAGCACGATTAAGCATCAAGTTATCCTGGTCAAACATAAAAAAGCTATGGCGCTAGACAAAGAAAAGTAGTGCGATCTTATCACTTGTTGCCATCTTGAGTTTAAAAAAATAAAGCCCTCTTATCTTAAGGGGGCTTATTAAATAATGAGTAATCTCAAGTGGTTAGTATTAGTGCTACTTAGCTCTGGTGCCTGGCACTGGGGTAATTACCTGTCGGCCTTGCAAGATAGCATCTAAATTATCAATTACTAACTGGGCCATAGCAGTGCGAGTTTCATTAGTGGCACTACCAATATGTGGTTGGAGCGCTACATTAGGGAGGCCCATAAGTTCGCTTGGTACATCAGGCTCATTTTCATAAACATCTAAGGCAGCACCTGCAATAATTTTGTTTTGCAGACAGTAGATAAGATCTTCGGTGTTAACAATAGAACCACGGGCAATATTAACTAAATAGCCCTCAGCACCAAGAGCAGTTAAAATTTCCTTATTAACACAGTGCTTATTTTCACTACTAGCAGGCATTGCTAGCATCAAAACATCAGCCCAAGTTGCTAAATCTTTTAAGGAGCTAAAGTAAGGGTAAGCCACACCTTCTTGCTGATGACGGCCAAAATAGCCAATTTCCATCTTAAAGGCAGCAGCACGAGCGGCAATTTCCTTACCAATACGACCAAAGCCAGCTATACCTAATTTCTTATGACCAATTGAGGTGGTAAGTGGATATGGTGCCGCCTTGCCCCATTTTCCCTGCTCAATATAGTCTTGATTAGCCTTAAATTCACGGGTGCAGTTAAGCATGAGCATTAGAGCTGTATTGGCTACATCATCATTAAGTACATTAGGGGTATGGGTGACAAAGATATTGCGCTTAATAGCCTCTTGAACATTAATGCCATCATAGCCTACAGAAAAACAAACAATGGCCTTAAGATTTGGCGCACTGTCAAAGTCCTCAGCTTGAAATTGAGAGCCGCCTGAGGCTACCACTATGTCGGTTTTAGCTCTAATTTGTGCTCTTTGGGTATCAGTAAGTTTAGTGTCTACATAATAATCGCCACGTGCTTTGAGCTCTTGCTCTAAATAAGGCAACATGTCAAAGCGACCAACCTTTAAAATAGTAAGGGCCATAAATCATCTCCCCATGCACGGTAGTTAAATTTATAAATCATAATGTAAGCAAGCTTGAGAGTAAGAGCAAGTTATTGATGCTTAATATAAGAAATAATAGACAGTATGCGTGACATCAGGGCTACTGTCCAAAGTCTTATCAGCCGCTGTTGCCGCATCTGCAAGCGCAGCAGCGGCAGCTACCGCCGTCGCATCGACCGCAGCGACCGCAGAGTTAGTAGCTGCAGCGTAAGTGGGCAGGGACTGTTGCTTTTGTTGCTGTTGCTGATGTTGAGGGGGCTCTTGCAAAGGCTAGTGCTACAAGTATGGGTATGGGTACAGGCGCAAGCAAGATGGTTAAAGGGGAGTTTGCGGTGGTTGTGGGGAGAGAAATAAAAATTTTTGGGGAATGATACAAATATTTGAACAACCATTCAAATATTTGTGTATAATGTATTCATATTTGAATGATTGTTCAAATATTGGAATAAGTTAGAAAACTAACTTTTTATAGCTCTTAATTGGCTAAGAGCCCATTCCTATCAATGGGGCTTATATTTAGTAATTTAACATGGAGGGCGCTAAAACCCCTGATAACTACAGAGGTGGTGCGTCAAGAAATATGAAAGTACGTTGCGATATTGAAGGTTTAGATTGTCCACACTGCGCTTTAGAGTTATCTCAAATGTTAGCTAAAGATGAGGCTATTAGTGCTGCTGAAATTAACTTTCCTATGAAGTCATTAGTTATGGAAGTAGCTGATGATGCTGATGAGGAAGAAATCTTAGCCCGTGCTCAGAAAATTGCCAATGATTTTGAAGATGGCATCGAGATTGATTTACGTGACTAAGTAGTTGGTTGTGGTTTAAGTGCTATTAATCTTTTGTTTGCTTTGTAAGTTGAGTGATATTTTGGAGGTAACCCATGCTTAAAACCATGTCTTGGCAATTAAAATTAAGGCTGCTTGCAGGTTTAATCACTATTATATTGCTGGTAGCAGATGTGATTACCTCTCAAGTTTTCACTGTTGTGCTTTCTTATGCTGTTTACTTAGCTGTTGCTTATCCTATTTTAAAGGCAGCTTTTCGTGACATAGTGATTCGCCATCGCATGTCAGAGCAGTTTTTAATGACTATTGCTACCTTTGGCGCTTTGGGATTACAAGACTATGCCGAAGCTTTAGCCGTAATGGTCTTTTACTTAGTAGGTAAAGCTTTTGAAGACTATGCTGCGATGCGCTCTCATAATGAAATTGCCTCTTTAGTAAAATTAAAGCCTAATAAGGTTAGAGTCATTGATGAGGATGGTAGCGAGCGTATTGTAAAGCCACGCCAAGTTAAGATTGGTATGAAAATACGTGTCTTAGCTGGTGAGTCTGTAGCTTTAGACGGTACTTTGATTCAAGATAGCGCCTCTATTGATATGAGCACTTTAAATGGTGAGAGTGAGCCAGCCTTATTTACCAAAGGACAGGAAGTGCCATCTGGCGTTATTAATATGGGATCAGTAATTGAACTGATTGTTACTCGTGATAGTAAAAACAGCTCCATTACCCGTTTAATTAATTTAATTGAAGACGCTGCGGCTAATAAATCTCGTCCTGAGGAATTAATTACTAGATTCTCTGGTTATTACACTCCTATAGTAGTAGCTTGCGCTGTGCTTTTGGCTTTAGTTCCTTTAGTAGTTCCTAATGAAGACTTTAGCAATTGGTTTACCAGAGCCTTGGTATTCTTAGTAATTTCTTGTCCATGTGCCTTAGTTTTATCCGTACCTTTGTCTTTCTTTGGTGGTTTAGGTGCTATTTCTAAAACAGGTGTTATGGTTAAAGGCTCTATTCATATTGAATCTCTAGCCAAATTAAAAGCTATTGCCTTTGATAAAACAGGAACCATTACTCAAGGTAAGTTTGCTGTATTACAAATAGATTTATTTGATGAGCAGGGGGCTGTGGCTAAGCTTGATTCTGAGGAGCAACAAAGCCGTACTAATTATTTACTAGAGCGTGTTTATGCTTTAGAGGGACAAACCACTCATCCTATTGGCAGTGCTATTGTTAACTACTGTAAGGAGCATAATGTTGCTCTTAAAGAAGTAGAACAAGTTAAAGAAATACCTGGTTTTGGTATTAGTGGAAAAATTTCAGGTCATAACATTGTAGTGGGCAAAGAAGCCTTAGTAAAAGAGCAACTGGGCTATGAGGTTGCTAATAGCGATTTAGTTGGTACTGAAATTTATGTCATTGAAGATCAAGTTTTATTAGGCCGCTTAATTTTAGCTGACAAAATCAAAGATAGCGCCTTGCCAATGTTTGATAGCTTGAAATCTTTAGGCATTAGCTCTTATATGATTACAGGCGATAAAAAAGCTGTAGCTCAAAATATTGCCTCAACTTGTCATATTGACTCTTATTTTGCTGAGCAATTGCCAGAGCATAAATTACAGACCTTTAATAAGATTAAAACTAAAGAAGGTGTGGTCGCCTTTGTTGGTGATGGTATTAATGACGCTCCAACTTTAGCTGCTAGTGATGTAGGTATTGCTATGGGCCAATTTGGCTCAGCATCTGCCGTAGAGGCTTCTGATGTGGTAGTAATGAATGATGACCTACAAAAAATCCCAGTAGCTATCAAACTTGCCAAGCGTACTTTTGAATTAGCCAAGCAAAATATGGTTTTAGTGATTGGTGTTAAAGCCTTAATCCTATTATTAGGTGCTTTTGGTTATGCCAATATTTGGCTGGCAATTTTAGGTGATGTGGGCTTATGTGTTATTGCCGTGCTCAATGCCATGCGTCCTCTATACTGGGTCAAAACCAAGGAATATCATGTCAAAGAAATTGCAGCTTAGCTAAAGCTAGAGTTTAGCTGCAAATCATAATAGCAATCCCAGGCCCAAGCCCTGGTTCTGGCTTGGGCCATGGCCCAAAGGCTCAGGCCAAGGGCCTTGGGCTAAAGCCAAGGCTAGGGCCGATTCC
>Cam_p2__coassemble_1869_pt1 | contig 13193 bp, 8 predicted proteins | sample Cam_p2__metabat2_low_PE_034 | metagenome-assembled genome bin Cam_p2
TAGCCGCCCAAATGATCTATTTGAACCTAAATTTAAGATAAAATGAAAGCTATTATGAGCGCCTTTTATCTGTTTTGATTGTAAGGAAATAGCATGCCTAAGATTCTCTGGATGTCACCTTTTAGTTTGCATGATTCCTCATCAGGGGCTGCGCTAAATTGTCGTTACATGCTTGCTAGCTTAGTAAGTCGTGGCTTTGAGGTGTGGGCTTGTTCTTCATTTATCTTTGATGCCCAACAAGCAGCTGCGCAAGCTTTTGGTGATATAAAAGAACTTTTTAAAGATAATGATAGTGAAATCCATAGTTTTGATGAGCAGGGGATACATTATCTTTATACAAGAGTCTCAAGCTGCCAAGAGACTGATATGACTTTATCTGAGTGTCAGCTCTTCTATCATACCTTTATCAAAGCTCTGAAAGATTTTAAGCCTGATGTAGTTATGGGCTATGGTACTGCTCCTGTAGTTATGAGTTGTTTTGCTGCGGCCAAACAACAAGGTATCAGTACTGCTTATATGCTTTCTAATGGCTCTTACTCTACTTATTTATTTCCTAATATTGATCTTATTATTACTGACTCTTACGCCGTATCTAAACTGTATGCCGAGCGGGATGAAATCAACACTGTACCTGTAGGGGCCTTTTTTAATATTCAAAATATTACTGCCCCAGAGCATCAAAAGCGTTATGTAACTTTTATTAATCCTTCAGATTATAAGGGCGTAGCGATTTTTGCTAAGTTAGCTAAGCTCTGCCAAGAAAGAATGCCTGAGGCTAAGTTTTTAACTGTTAACACTCATCAGCGTTTTAATGAAGTAGTAAATAAACTTCATATCAAAGGGGACTTAAACAACCATCCTTATCAGCAAAATGATTTTCCTAATGTGTTTATGGTAGATCAGCAAGTTGATATGCGCTCTATTTATGCTATTAGCGCAGTAATTTTGGTACCTTCTTTATGGTTTGAAGCTTGGGGTCGAGTAGCTAGTGAGGCTGTGTTTAACAATATTCCTGTTATTGCATCAAACTCTGGTGGCTTAGCTGAGGCCATTGGCGGTGGTGGTGTTTTAATTGATACCCCAGAGCATTGTCAGGAGGACTTTTACTCATTACCTACAGATGAGGAAATTGAGCCTTGGTTTAATGCCTTAAAAGTCTTATTAGCAGAAAACTTTGATCAAGAACTAGAAACCGCCCGCACCCGCCTATCACAAGATAGAGCGGTCAATCGTTTAATTAGTGCCCTCAATCCTTTAATTAATAAAAGCCAGCATCAAGCACCAGATTTATCTGAGCTTTGCGATCAAATCAATGCTCTTCAAGATGACGATCTCAAGGATAATGGATTATGAAAAAAATCTTATGGATAAGCACTTGTTGTGTACATGATTTGGCCAGTGAGTCCATGCTACAAGTACGTAACATGATTGCCTCTTTAGCAGATCGCAGTGCCAGTTTAGTTTGTCTAAGCTCTACTATTAGATCCAACAATGATCCTAATTCCTTACACCCAGCAGCTCGTGAGTTAATCACCCACTCAGCCAACAAATTTCAATTTGCTGATGACAGGGTGCAATATATTTATACCATTACAGGTCAGCATCCTTTAGCCAGCATGACCACTTTAGAGCAAAGTCAGTTTTATAATGAAATGACTCCTATTATTTGTGGTTTTAAGCCTGATGTGGTGATCACCTCCTCTAGCGATATTGTCTCTATGGCTTGTCTTAATTTAGCCAAGCACTTAGACATTCCTACTGTGTTTGTTCTCTTAGAGCCTCCTGCTAGAGAGTTTAATTTTGCTGATGTTGATCTTATTGTTAGCTCTAGTGACTCTTTAACTAATGACTATGTCAGAGCTCAGGGTAAAAAAGCCTTACAAGTAGGCCCTTTTGTGTGCCCTAATGGCCCAATTATGGAAGCTTACTTACAAGCCAAGCATCAACATATGCAGGCTCTTAGACAAATGCAAGAGCAGAAGCAAGAGCAGCTCTCACACTTACAGAGCAAAGCATCGATTGACTGGGGCTCTTTACCTTTTCCAAATGTAGCGCAGCGCTCATTAGTCTTAATGGTGTCACCTAATGTCGAGCATGGTCTAGGTATATTTTTGAGCATGATACAAACATGCAGCCAAGATCCATTGTTCCAAAATTATGAGTTTGCGGTCTTAGAAACAGAAGAAAATCAGTTTTTGCTCAATATCAATTCCTATACCAACAAACAACAAGAGCTAAATGTCTTTACTCAAGAGACTATTAGTAAGGTTAAAGTATTTGGTATGGGACATGATATTAATGATTTGCTAGCTAAAAGTAGAGTCTTAATCATGCCTACTTTAAGCTTAGTTTCTAATAGCTCCTTAGGTCTACAATCATTAAGTCACGGTGTGCCTATTATTACTACTAGTCAAAACATTTTAAAAGAGCAGTTAAAAGATGCGGCTACTTATGTAGATGTAGATCAAGAGTTAATTGATAACCTCTATTTAGCTCCTGAGCCTAAGCAAGTATCCCCTTGGGTAGAGGCTTTAAAGAATGAATTGCTCAATGACTTTGACCCTAATCGTATTTGGCTGGCGCTAGAGCACAGTGATTTTATTGGCAGCTGCCGCCGCTTAGCTTTAGGTTTAAAACCATTACTTGCTAAAAGAGCGGGCGATAATCCTCAATTACTAAGATTAGGTACTTTTAGCTTAAGAGCTATTATCCAATCAGAAATAGAGGCGCAAAAGAGAGAGGCTCAAAGAGTAGCTAATTTAGCCACTGAAAGCCAAACTTTAGATGAGGATAATAAAGAGCTCTCCAAAGCAATGGATACCTCCTCTTATAATTCTTTAACAAATAAGCGCAAACAAGCTTATTCAACTCAAGCACCTAACTCATTAAGTGCCTTATAAGCTAAAAAGCACTCTCAATACCAAAGCCAAACTATTCCCACCAAACAAGGCCCATCCTATCAAAGTCTTGATAGGATAGGCTTGATAGCAAGGGTGGCCAGGCAAGGGCCAAGCCCAGGCTCAAGGCAAGCATTGGCTTGCCTTGGCTTGGCCTTGTCTTGCCTTGGCCTTAAGGAGCCTATTTTTGAGCTGAGGCCGTTTGGAGCTGAGGCTGGCAAAAGCTAATGTGCTTCATACAGTGATTGCAGCTTTGGCTAAATTTCAAAGGGTTCTTGAATAAGAACGGATTGCATACTAAGTTCATAGCTCCACAACTACAGGTAAACATAAAAGCCTCTAATTGTTCTAAGGCCTCTAAGATATAAATAAAAGCCGTTAAGCTTGGAACCTTAGGTTGACGGGCGCTATTTCTATAGTAGTGATTGTTGTCATGCTTAGATGAAACCAATTGGCTAAAGGCATCTTGAATACCTAAACATAAGAAAAAATCTATAGAGCCACTATAGTTGTGAGTGTCATCGTTAAGATTGCTTAAAATCATACAATCACGCTTATTGTAAATATTTTTGCTATCTACATTATTGACCTTTAAGCGCAGAAGATTGCTATCTAACAATTGCTGATAAGCCAAGGCTCGAGAGCAAAACTGAACATAAGTATTGTTCTGGTTAACAATCTTGGACAGATATACAGATTGTTTAATGGCTAAATGGTTGATTTTAAGGCGTTCAGGCTCGTCTTTTTTAGCTAAGTTATTGCTATTGTGGAAAGTATCTTTAAGGTTTAATACCTTGATAAAGTCACGAGCAACCTCACTTTTAGGCTGAGCTTGCCTATCAGTGCTAACAGATAACTTAGGAAAAATACCATCAGGAATAGCAGACTTTTTAATAGAGTCTTGATAGCTTTCATCTAAGCTTTTAGAACGTCTTTTAAGATAGACATGCAGCTCAACATAGTCCTCATGTTGATCAATCTTAGTTAAGACAGGTTTGTGAGGTAAGACTCTATTAACTATAAGGGCGCATAAATCCATAACATTAGAGTTATCAGCACTTACTATAGGTAACTTATAGCTTTCATGGTACAAAAGCTCCCTATCTTCCATAATCTTAAAATACAAATGAATCATCTGCTCTAAGATAAATTTAGAGTAGTCATTAGTTAACAGCTGTTTAAGCGAATTTTCGTTAAGCTGTTGGTTAACACCAAATAGATTGTTATTTAAGTACGATAGCATATCGTTAAAGGAGCTTTTATTATTTTGAAGCTTCTTAATAAGCGCACTATAGGTATTAGTCTGCACTTCAATTTGATGGGCAAAGAGCTCACTATCAGTAGTTTCTTCCGCCTCCTCTAAGTCCCTAGAAGATTCACTAAGGGCTTCATCCATCATATTGGCCCCATCAATTTCCTCCTCACTAAGGTCGCTACTAGCACAGCTATCATCAGAACTGCTAGCAAAGCAGTCAGCTAAGCTGTCTGCTGCGCTGCCATCAGCAGCGCTGATGGTATCATCAGTTATTAGGGGTAATTCCTCGGCTATGAGGGGATCAAAGTTCAGCTCATAAGGACTAAGCTCAATTTCATTAAAGCAAGTTGGATCAAGTTCATAATCCATACCCATAGCTGTGCTGGAGCTTAGTGTTTCATTAGGGCCATCTGGTGGTAACACTGCCTTACAATCAAGGTCAGCTTTATTACTATTGCCCTTGCTACGAACTGTGCCCTTAGCTTTCTTAGCTTTGGTATGGGAAGGCTCAGCGATAGCAGACGCAGCAGCTGGCGCTGCAGCGGGCGCAGCTGGCGCTGCTGAGGCAGTGGCAGCTGCCTCAGCTGCGGCTGCGGCGCTTAGCTGGGCTTTGAGAGTTTTGAGCTCTTGCCAGCTTTGGTCTTTAAAAGAGAGGTAATAATTAATTTCCTGCTTACAAAGGCCTTTGTGTGACATTACCATGGCTATTAAAAGCTTGGCTTGCTGCTGGTGAAAACAAGACTTATTAGGATCTAAGCTACCTAAATAGCAAGACTCTCTTAAATAGGCGCTTAATACATTGGTTGGGCAAGATACAGTAATAGCAAGATTACGAGGAGACTGTAGCGCATTATTAAGCACTCTATTGCTGACATTTTTAATTTTTAATAAGGTGTTATCAATTTTGCCTAAAACCTTAGCGCTCTTAGGGCTATCTTGTGCGCTAGCGTTGGTCTTGCCTGAGGTTAATTGTGCATGATCAAAAATAGGCTTAGCCACATTACGTTCTGAGGTAGCGTGGTAGAGATTGCTCATATAATCTTTAAGGATAAAATGCAGCTCTTTACGACGCATAATATCCGATGCCTCTAAGTTATAACTAGAGTATTGGACAATAAGATCGCTAAGCTCTTGTTTAGTTAAACCAAACTCTTGGCTGATATTTTCAGCCTTCTCGTTGGTGTAGGTCATAAGGTAATTGTTCAAACAAGTAGTTTGATCAAAGGCACAATTGATTAGTGAGGTAAGATCGGGCTCGTTTTTAATGAGATTAGGATTATGAGCAACAATACTGTCATACATTTGGTTAATGCTATTAACCATAGGCAGTAATAAGTTAATCTCTTGAGAGTTTTTTAAGCAAGAAGACATTTCATATAAATACTTCAAAGCATTAGCCTTGGGAGTATAGTCAGCCTTAGTATATAAACAGTCCTCATCAGGCATACTGGATAAAGCCTTGTCGCTTTCTAAGATATTGTTCCAGCGCTCTTGAACTTCATCCCAGCATCCACCTTCATCAATTTTGGTAAAGATATTCAGGCCCTGCACACTTTTGCTGTTATTTCTTAAGGTAGCCATTTGCATAGCTGCTCGAGATTTGCAGGTAGTTACATTATTACCCTGAGTAGAATTATGGGCAGAGATCAAATCATTTTGATTAGAAATGAGCTCTAAACTAAAGGACTGCGGGATTACGTGGTCTTTTGAGTGATTTTTCATAAAAATTTAGCATCTTCACGTATAAATAAGGCACAAACTTAAAGTAAAGATGCTCTCCGAATCAAAGAAAGCATGGATACAAGGATTAAGCTGCTAGGATAGGCACAGAGCAGCACTTGTAAGTAATGGATATAAGCAAAAAAATAAGTAGGGAAACTGCACCTTGGCGTATGTTAGTGAATCATGGCATACCATAGTGTACCCTGGTGTACCGTGGGGCCCAGGTTTGCCCTGGCCTACCTTGGTAGGCCTTGCAAGCCATGGGGGGCTTTTGTTTCCCTAAACTAGTTTGGAGAAAATTAATTTACAAATACAACGGCTTTACCCTTGGATCAGAAAAAGCTGGAGGATTAACTTTTTCGATAAGATCGCAGATTGGGGTTAAGTTCTCTTTATGCTTACCCATAGCAAATGGTTTAAGCATGACATTTATGAACTTGCTTAGGCTGCTGTTAAATTGCTTATCAAAGTCATAGGAGCAAAAGTCGTAAACTATATTGGTATGAAAGATAGTAGTAGCTGGAGAGAGCTGTTTTAAAAATACCAACATCTTGTTGAGCTTGTAGTTAGTTTTATGGATGGTATCCAAGATTAAACAATCAGAGCTAGTATGTAGTTTATTTACCTTGTTGTAGTGCAATCTCTTAATCGGCTCTTCATTAGTATTTATTACTCTAACAGTATTAAATAAAGTAATTTGTTTACTACTTGGAACCTGCTCTTGTACTTTAGGCAAAGCATAAGATGGTATATGCCGCATGTTATAAGTAATATCAAATAAGGATGAGCCAATATCTTTGAGCGTCACTATTTTTAGCATTTCCTCCCTGTAGCGCTCGTAACTAGATTTTTTAGCAAGAGATAATTGGTGCAGGTGATCCAGTGCCATATGGTTGTGAGCCAAGAAGGTATTTAAAGCTTCGCTCTGATGCTTGCCTTCCATAGAGCAGATGCTCTTTAGATAATTAAACAAATGAAAAGCGCTATTTAAGAAATACTGGGTAGTATGAGCATTTCTATGAACTACTATTTCATCTACGAGAGGCTCAGTAGTAACTACCAAAGGTGCTGGCTCAGTATTTAATTGGGTGATGCTGTAGTCAGAACCTAAAGCAGCCATGGTTATATCTTCATCAGATAATTGATAGTCGTAGTCGCACTTGCCGCTTTCAAAGGCCTCAAACATTTCCTCATCGCAATCTTGCTCACACTCAAGTTCATAGTCCTCTTGCATAAGATCGAATTGCAGTTCGTCATAAAACTCGTCAGCGCATAGACGCTCATTAAGCTCATCATCAATACAATTGCTCAAGGCTTTTTCGTTTGAGCAAGGTAGCTCTTCAAACATGGAGGAGAGCTGAGAAAATAACTGGAGATGGTTACAGGCTTTTAAAAGTTTTTTCTTTTCAAAATTTCCTAATGAAAATTCTGACATATCAATAGTCGCAGACATATCAAACTCTCTTTGTATAAAAACAAAAAAGCCAAGGCAATGTCCCTAATTTAAAAGCATTATTTTGAGCAATAGTTATTCGCTAGCTAAGCATTACGCTTATCTAGAAAAAAGAATAACCAGTTTTGATGCATTTAAATTAGGAACCAAATCGCTTTGGCTTTAGGTAAGAAAAATTTATCTTTAATAAAGGCTAAGAATAGGCAATTAGCCCAATATTATTGACCTTAAGTTGTTGCAGCAGACATAGCAACTTAAGATGAATAAGCACTGTTTTAGTGGGGCGGGCGAGAGTAAACAGACGTGCGTCTCAGAAAAAGTGAGTGCTAATTTTCAAAATTTTTTAGGTACTTTTAGCAAACAATAGCCGTTTTGCAGCTTAATTGTGTTATCTAGCTTTGTGTATCTATCTAAAAAGTTTGCAGGGATTTTATATAAAAAGAATCGTGATAAGTGTGATATAGGTCACTAAATTCTAAATTTGTTGCAAATTTTTTGCAAAAACAGGAAGTTTTGAGCCGTTTTTTGTATAAAACATATTGTTAAGTAGAAATTTTCCAAAATTCATATCTAGTATTTGAATGAAAATCAGATAAATATCATAAATTTTATAATATAGCTATTTTGGCTGCAAAAAAATACCCTAAAAGCTCAAGCTTCTGACATCAGCCTTTAGGGTATTGTTAATAAGAGTTTTTTACTCTTTAGATTAAGCTACCATTGCGCAACAATTGAGGGTTATTGCCTGCTCTCTTGTCAAACAATGGCTTTAAGATAGTGGCTAAGCGATTAGCTGAGAAGTTGATGTCATGGCGCTTAGTTACATTGAGGCAGCGCTCAGTAAAGTCGTTATTTAATACGAGATCAAGACCTTTAACAAAGTTAGTCATGTTTTCAACAGAAATAACTTCGTTAGGGTTTGCAAGTAGTGCTGGTGGGATCTCTACTAAGACACCTGCATCACCAATAGATTCGGCAATACCTGTTTGGTTGGTGCCTAATACTGGAGTGCCATGGGCAATAGCCTCACGAGCAATATTAACAGTGCTTTCAAAAGATAAAGAAGGCACTAATAAAGCCTTACTTTCTTTTAAAACCTCACTAAGATTGCTATTAGGTGGAAGCACTTCAATAGACTTTAAGAACTTGTCATCAAAAGCGGCTTTATCTGAGTTGGCCTCATGAATTAAGGCAGCTTGCTCTAAAAACTGTCCTTCATAAGTTTCACACACAGTAAACTTGGTATTCTTAAGCTCTTTGCCTTGTAGTTGAGCTAAGCGTAAGAAAATACCTAGACCCTTGTTAATACTTGGGTTAACCATGGTAATACGCTTGCGCTCTACCTTAGCTTCGCTATCAGTATGGGCAACTACAGGAATAAAGGAACCAACCACTACTGAGTTGATTTTACGGTTGGTAGCATAGAGATGAGAGGTAGCATTGCTATCAGTAATTACTACATCAATGTTAGGGAAATTAAAGCGCTCAGGAGTGCCATCTAAGAGGGTATAGACAGTAGGAATGCCACGACGATGGGCCTCATCAAAGCACACCATAGAGAGCATATCACTGCCTGTGCCCATTACTACATCAGGACGGAAGGCATTGATAATAGCGCAAAACTTAGCATAGAAGTTACGCTGCTCTTGGGAGATCATGTCTCCTAGCTTTCTTGATTTAGTACGAATGTAGATAAAAGTAATATTGTTATCCTTAAGGTTAAAGGAAATATCTTCACCTTTGAGCTTTTCGTCTAAATCAGTAAACATGGAAGTGCCGCTTTCATGGAGAAAGTTTAAAGCACTTAGACCAACAATCTCAACGTCACGAGCCTTAAGAGACAACAGCATGTTACGCATTTGAGTTGCAGAGTTATTTGACGTATCGTGAACGCTTAAAGGGCTAACCCAAAGTAATTTAGGCATATTATTTTTTCCTGCAAAAAAGCATGACTTAACGGGCAATTTTAACTAAACAATGCCTGTTGTCTATTGACGATAAAAAAGTGGATTATCAGATGCTTTGTTGTTAAATAATGGCATAAAAGCATCCAAGGTACGCTCAGTAGAGCGCTCATTAGAGTGTTGGATTTTAGCTTTAGCAAATTGCTCGCTATAGTCAGTTTTCATAACTTTCTTTAAAGCATCAATCCAAGGTTGAATCTCTTCATCAGTAGGTATAGACCAGTGATCTTCTCTACAGTGCTCTGGTGCCTCTAAAACCTCACCACAACCTGCCATGGCCTCAGGAAGGCCGCCTGAATTAGAACAAACGACAGGAATTTCATTAAGTACAGCCTCAGTAGTAACACGTCCCCAAGACTCATACCATAATGAAGGAGCCAAGAGAGCTTTTGTAACTTTAAAGACGGCTCTCATATCCTTTTGATTGCCTGTCATGTCGACATTAGGGAAATCATTGGCGCTAAAAGGATGGGTGTCTTTATTGTCCTTGTCATGAAGCATAGTAACAGTATGGGCAAAGTTACCACGGCTGTTAATCACTAAGAAACGCAGATCAGGCATTTGGGTTTGACAGACCTTGGCTAATTTAGCAAAGATTGCTAGTCCTTTAGCGCCCACTGGGTTTACAAAGGTGACATATTTAGGATCTTTTTCTGGGCTAATGACACGATCATGATTGATAAAGATGCCTGTAGTAGCAACATTGATATGATCACGCTTAGCATAAAGATCGGCTGTAGCCTGGGAGTCTGTAACTACCAAATCATAGTGAGAGAAAGAGAAATTACTATGGTTGCCATTTACTAATAAGTAAACTGTTTTAATGCCACGGCGACGAGCTTCAATATTGCATGCTAGTGGAGTCATAGCTGGGCAATAACCAAAGATCACATCTGGCTTGAACTCATCTAAAACATCTAAGAAAGTTTCATAGAGTAATTGGCCCTCTGCTAGAGTAAATTCCATTTCAGAGCGGCTATGGCAACGGGTATAAATATAGTGAATACCATTGTCATCAAGTATAAAGGTATTGTGCTTATCTTCTTGTAGCTTTTGCTCTAAATTACCAAACACCACTGTGCCTGAGACATTATCAAAGACAAAAGAAGAACAAGACCAAACCTCACATCCTTTTTTAACTAAGGATTCGAGCATATCTTTGGCTTGGATGGAAGCTCCTGAGGAGGTGTCATGCAAGCTGTATGGTGATAACCAAAGAATTTTAGGCATAGAAACATCCCAGATAGTAAAAATCTAGCTTTAGCTGGTAATTAAGCCTTAATAATTTGTACGATAGCGATCGAAGCTATCACACAAAGGAAGTAGTAACTTAACTAAATTAGCAGTTAAAACGTCTTTATTGATAGAAGCAATAGCTTTTTGTGTATTTTCTTCCCAATTGTTATTAAGTAGTTGCTCTAAAGCATCAAACCAAGGCTTAATTTCCTCATCACTTGGAATGCTTAAAGGATCTTTAAGGCAATGCTCAGGAGGGTCTAACAAAATACCTCCTTGGCCTATAACCTCGCTAAGAGCTCCTACATTACTAGCTAAAATAGGAATATTGTTTAATAAGGCCTCACTACCAACACGGCACCATGATTCATAGCGCAATAAAGGTAATGATAGTACTTTAGTCTTTTCATAAACTAAACGCATATCAAAGGTAGCATCGGCCATTAGCACATTAGCAAAATCTTTAGCCCTATAAGGATGACTATTAATATCCCCTTTGTCATGAAGTTTAGTAATTTGTTCAACAAAGTTAAATTGTGAATTGATTACTAAAAACTTTAGCTCAGGGCGATCCTTACTACAGTAATGAGCAAGCTTTGAAAAAATAGCTAATCCCTTTTTAAAGTCAGGATTAATTAAAGTAACAAAGAGAGGATCCTTATGTTGTGCTAGCACTTGAGCTTTTTCTATAAAGGCACCAATAGGGATAACATTGATATGGTCAATATGGGCATACTCCTTAGCTGTGAAATAGGAGTCAGATAAAATTAAATCACAGTTAGGGAAGGAGTATTGGTGCTCTAAATTGCTAAGCAACCAATAGACAGTTTTGATGCCATGTCTTTTAGCTTCTGCAAAGCAATTAACGCAATCGGCACTTTTACCAAAACCCATGACCAAGTCAGGCTTAAATCTATTGAGAATCTCTAAAAAGCTCTCAAAAAATTCATTTTGCTCTTGTAGTTTACGCTCACTTTGTAAAATAGCGGTAGAGCGTACATATAAATAGCGCACTTTTCGCTCAGTAAGCTCAAAAATCTTTTTATTAGGATTTTGCTCAAAGAGCTGATCAATATTGCTAAATACTACTTTACGGGCACGCTCATGCTCAAAAGCAAAGCTAGTTAAAGCAATAATTTCAAAGCCGCATTTACTTAAAGCATCTAACATGCAGCGACAATGCAAGGCTGCACCTGAGGTAATGTCGTGCAAACTGACAGGTGACAACCATAAAATTTTGGGCATTATGTTCTCCACATAAGCTTGTATTAGTTTTAGCTTAACAGCTCTTTTCTAGTGCGCATAAAAAGAGCTAAAAGATAAATTAGTGGTGGTTAAACTTAACATGATCGCGATAACGACGCTCGTAATAAGGGCGTAAGATCGCTATGAGCCTATCAATATTTTTATCTATTGATAAGTTATCTTGGGCATGCTTGAGCTGCTGCTCCCAGTCCTCATTTACTAAACGCTCTAAGGCTTGGGCCCATGGCTTGATTTCTTCATCATCTGGTAAAGATAAATTATCTTTAATGCAATGCTCAGGTGCATCAAGATGAATACCAGCTCCAAAGGTAGCCTCTTTAAGACCGCCTGAGGTAGAACCTAAAACAGGGATATTATTAAGTACGGCCTCAGAGGCAACTCTACCCCAGGATTCCCACCATAATGAAGGAGTTACTAGTACTTTACTAACAGTATAGATAGGCTTCATATTGTTAGTAGCAGGAGTCATATCAACATTATCAAAGTCTTGAGGTTTTAAAGGATGGTCATCCTTATTGCCTTTGGTATGTAAATATTGAATGTTTTCGGCAAAGTTGCCATTACTATTAACTACTAAAAATCTTAAATCAGGGTGAGCTTTTTGGCAGTATTGAGCTAACTTAGCAAAGATACTTAAACCTTTTTCAAAGCTTGGATTGATAAAAGTAATATATTTAGGCTTACGCTTATTAGATATGCAGTAAACAGGATCAAACAACTGACCAGTTGGGATCATACGAATTTGATCACGGCGGAAATAGAGGTTAGCCGAAGCATGGGAGTCAGTTAAGATAAGATCGGTATTTGGGAAGGCATAATTGCCATGATTGCCATTTAAAACAGGATAAATGGTTACTATGCCTCGTCTTTGCGCCTCTGCAAAACTAGTCATAGAAATCATGCCTGTGCCAAAGCCCATCACGAAATCAGGCTTAAAGTTATCGAGCACACTACAATATACTTTAAACAGCAACTCTTGATCATTGAGGTTTTGTTCTTGTTCAAAATTAGAGCTACTGCGGGTATAAATGTAGTGAATACCAGCATCGTCGATCTCAAAAACAGACTTTTTAGAGCTATCAATCTTGTCCTTCAAATTATTAAATACGCTAGCTCCAGCAGGAGAGTCGAAAATAAAAGAAGAGCAAGACCAAACCTCAAAACCGCGCTTAGCCAAGCACTCAAGTACGGTTTTACAATGAATTGATGCTCCAGAGGAAATATCATGCAAACTATATGGAGACATCCATAAAATTTTAGGCATTATTTTGTCCTTTTGCTTAGCATAAATGCGATTAAACAAGCCAAACCTTTTGCTAACAAAGGCTTATTTAGTGCGTGCTTTGGCTTAAATAAGAAATAATAAATAGCTAAATTCTAACAAACAAATTATCTAACTT
>Cam_p2__coassemble_1989_pt1 | contig 12133 bp, 8 predicted proteins | sample Cam_p2__metabat2_low_PE_034 | metagenome-assembled genome bin Cam_p2
CCTTTACACATGCCTACTTTTGTTAGCAGACATTTTTATGATAGATCTCTTTAATTAGTGAGCTAACTATATGCCTGGTTAATTATTGAGATTTTGCTCATATGAGCTTACAAACTTTATTTCTAGTTTAGTCGCTATTGCTAACTAAACATTGTTTTAACTACATTGCTTATTGCAGCTTAACTTGCTTGGCTGTATATACTTTTATTTAGGCCTATTTCAATGTTAAAAATTGTTGCTGGTGTAATTATTTCTTTAGTTTTCCTTTTTGGCGCATCTGTCGTAATTGCTAGTTATCAAATTACTAGTGAAAATGATGACAGTACTAAGGAGCACTATACTACCAGTCAAGTTATCTTCTCAGCCCTAAGCTAAAGACATGCTTTTAAACTAAAAGCAGCAGCTCAACCAGCGTTAACTTATTCCCCTTCCTTTAACGCTGGTTAAAAATCACTCCACCCCACATCCACTCCAACTCTAACTCCATTAGCGCCATAGCCTCAATGCACCTAGAACTCTTACTCTTAGTACCTTTCTATCTTGAGTAAATATGTATGGACGCTTTGCCCCTCCTAAGACAAGCTTTGTTCTCTTTTCCCATCATAGTTGCCTGACTAAACTGCTCACAATAAATGTCGTCAGCTATTGCCAGCCATTACCCAGGCAATCACTGGCTCTAGCCTGAGCAAGAGCACAGGCATGGTCAAAGACAAGGTCAAAGGCATAGGCATAGGCAAGAGCAATGGCAAAGCCAATGGCCTAAACCATATCAGTAGGCGATACGGGTAAGCTCTTTACTTGAGATATTTAGCTTTTATAAGTTGGCCTTGTGATGGCATAATCTAGGTAATTGCACCATATGACTGAAATTTGATGTCGGTAATATTACATACCAGAATCTTATTTAAAATTGTGAATATTTACGTATTTGCTATTTTTATCCTAATTGATAGGATTTATTCTATAGTCAATACATCGTTTCTAATAATACTTATCTTGTCGGCTAGATTTTTGCATAGTGGTGCAAGGTTGCTTTAATATCTTGCAAAGATCACTTAAAATAAGCACACTCAAAAGTATTAATAGTTGTTAATTTATTTATAGAGATAATAGCAGTTTTGCTGATGGAGAGATCAGGGGCCACCTGAGCTTATTAATTATGTATTTAGACACCCATTTGATACAAGGTATATGCAAAAACCTTGTTACAAGAGCTAAAGGTGCTTTGGATAGTGCTAACCATCCGAGCTCTTTATTCGTGTCTAAAAACTCCATTAAGCGCACTTTATTAGCTTTAAGCTTAGTACCTTTACTAGCTTTAAACTCCCCATTAGTTTTTGCTCAAGATAATGACAATCTTTCTAGTGCTGAAGAGGATAGAGTTAAGAATAATCCAAACCTCAACTATGAGCTTGAGCTTTTAACTCAGCATGCCCAAATCGCATCTAATTACAACAATAATTACAACTCTTTAAAGCAAGTTAAACAACCAGCTAATAAGAGTGAAAAGTGCGATTTAAGCTCTGATCTTTTAGATCCAATTTTATCTTCTAACTCTATGGTCTTTTGGGAAGGTAGCTGCAAAAACGATCAAGCTGATGGCTTTGGTCGTGTCTATATCATTACATCAGGACGTATCGTCTTTGAAATGTTGGCTAACTTTAATTCCGACAACAATGATTTGACCACTGCTTATTACACCAAAAACACCAAAATTGACTCTCGTACTATCTATTTTTATGGCAAGTCTAATCGCTATCAAAGTAGTGGTATTCTCATTACCCAAAGCCGTGTTGATAACGACTTATTAGTGGGTATGCAAACAGTTGATAAGGTTAAGCTTATTACTTATCAAAAAGAGACTTCTAAAAACTCCAAATACGTTCTTAACATTAAGGACTATGGTAATTTCGTGCACTTTATTCACGATCTCATTCATACCCCTTATCGCTCCTTATCAATGTCCTATCGCTTAACCAATAGAGCTACTAACACTAACTATGGTTATAACTTTACAGGACAAACTGATGGCAGCATTATTGGCAATTATGTAGATCAACAAAATAACTCTATTCAGTCCGCCATTCCTGTGGATGTGCTTGATCACGTTATGGATCTCAATCGTGAAATTGATATCAATGTTGAGGGTGCACTTAAGAATGTTATTGAGTCTCTTCCAGTAATAGATGCCTACAAGAACGTAGTTTGTAATGACTCCTATCAAAATCCTACTTGCACCAAGATGAAGTGTAAGGATATTTGTAACCTTAACAAAGAAATTACCCCTGATGATAATGAAGTTAAAGAGCTCTTACTACGCTTAGTAGATCACCACAATAGCAAGCCATTGGTAGCTTATTTAAATAAAGCTAAGACCTTTATGGGTACAGGCAATCTTAATCCAGAATATGACGCTCAAGATAATCTAGCTAATAGCGCCAATAAACAAGCTGCCATAAACAACCCAGATCAATTACAGGCTGCCGTTAATATTGATGGCTCTGCTTCTAGCACTATTGAGCAAGCTTATAGATTTTCACCTGCCCAAAACTATCAAGGTAGTGACTTTAATCCAGCGGCTAATCCTAATAGTGCAGATGCTTTAGGAACTAGTGCATTAAATCAAAATGCTATTAGAGAAGGTGGTTTATCATTTGGTAATCAGGTCAATGCAGATAGCACTGTACGTAGCCAACTTTATGAGGCTAAAGGCCCTAGTCTTTCATACGACCACTATAGTGCTGATGGTGATGTTAACCTCAATGAGCATCCACAGATACCAAAAGATACTCCAAACTTAGCACCTAACAATCTAAGAGCCAATGACCCATTATCACAAGCAGGTAAGGCTCAAAGTCAAAAAGAGCTACAAGCAAAGATTGATAAAGAAAAGGCTATTAGACAAGCTCAAGAGGCCAAGAACAAACGTCGTCAAGAAGAGCGCCGTCAAGAAATCTTAGAGCGACAAAGACAAGGTGATCAATTTAACGAATTACCTCCACCTATAGACTTTAGTCAAGTCGAAGAAGATCCTTATTAATTACATACCCTTATCTAACAAAGATAAGGGTATTTTATTTTATAGCCCCAAAACCTTAAAAATAGCGGAAACTGCTACAGCAATATTATGGCTTACTGCCCTTAGTACTACAGGACTTTAATGCCTAGACTGCGCACATTTTTAGTGCTATGGCGTGAAAGGCTTTAGTTATTTGCAAGTTATTGGTGCAATTTGTGGTTGTAAACTAGCTTTTAATACTTTTTTGCACTGCTCTTAGTCTTATTTAGGGTACGATATTTAGTTGTTTGTTTTCTTAATAAGATGCCATTTAGTTCTTATTAAGTCTTGTCCAAGATTTAATCTTTAGAGGATTGATCATGAGCTTTGTTAGTAAAGTAGTAGTTCCACAGGGTGAGAAGATTACAATTGATAGCACAGGTAAGCTTCAAGTGCCAAATAACCCTATTATTCCATTTATTCGTGGTGATGGTATTGGTGCTGACATTACCCCTGTAATGCACGAAGTGGTTAACGCTGCTGTAGCCAAGGCCTATGACAATCAAAAACAAATTTCCTGGATGGAAATTTATGCAGGTGGTCGCTCCTGTGAGGTTTATGGTGAGTTTGTTTACTTACCAGATGAGACCATGGAGTTCATTAAAGACTATCACGTAGCCATTAAAGGCCCTCTTACTACTCCAGTAGGCGGCGGCATTCGCTCTTTAAACGTAGCCATGCGCCAGGGCTTAGATCTCTATATCTGCTTACGTCCAGTACGCTATTTTAAGGGTACTCCAAGCCCTGTTAAGCAGCCTGAGCTTACCGATACTATTATCTTCCGTGAGAATGCTGAAGATATTTATGCTGGTATTGAGTGGGAGGCAGATAGCGAGGGTGCCAAGCAAGTAATTGACTTCTTACAAAACTCTATGGGCGTTAAGAAGTTACGCTTTACTGAGCATTGTGGTATTGGTATTAAGCCAATGAGTAAGCCAGGTACTGAGCGTCTTATCAGAGCTGCTATTAACTATGCTATCGACCACGATCGCAAGAGCGTAACCATTGTCCACAAGGGCAATATTATGAAGTTTACCGAAGGTGGCTTCAAGAAGTGGGGCTATGAGCTTGCTCAAAATGAATTTGGTGCTACTACTGATGACAAGGGTGTAGTATCTTTCAAGAATCCAAATACTGGCCGCCAAATTGTTATTAAGGATGTGATTGCTGATGCCTTCTTACAAAACATCCTACTCTACCCAGCTGATTACGATGTAGTAGCTGCTATGAATCTCAATGGCGACTATATCTCTGATGCCTTAGCTGCTATTGTTGGTGGTATTGGTATTGCCCCAGGCGCTAATATTGGCTCTCAAGCTGCTATTTTCGAGGCTACCCACGGCACCGCACCTACTATTGCAGGTAAGGGCATTGCCAACCCAGGCTCCATTATTCTCTCAGCTGAGCTTATGCTCCGTCATTTAGGTTGGAATGAGGCTGCAGATCTCATTATCAAGGGTATGGAAGGTGCTATTAGTGCAGGTCAAGTAACCTCTGACTTTGCTACCCATATGCCAGGCGCTAAAGCTCTATCCTCTGAGCAGTTTGGTCAGGCTATTATTGCCCACATGTAAGTTTTTAGCTTTTAGCAACAATTTATCTTACCAAGCCTACTATTTGGTCTTACGACCAAAAGTAGGCTTTTTATTTTCAATCACACCTGCTACGTTCAGGCATACCAAGGGTATGCCTAAGAGCCATGCAAAAGAACCTGACCTTAGCAAATGCCCAAAGGCATGATCTTAGGCGTGACCATAATCATTCCCTTTGTATGGCCTAATCATGGCAATGCTTTGACTATACACACTATCATGGCTCTTATTTGGGTTTTATCAGGTTGGAGCTTAATTTTTACCTTAAGAGTGTTTGGGGCTAAATTTACAGGCATAGTGCATATTTTTGCTCCAGTTGTCATGGCACTACAAAAAATAGCTTATCTTTGTTAAAATCTGCAATTTGTTAAGCTTTTTGCTCTACTTTAGCTACTTAAACAGAGCAGAGATTTTTCTATTTAAACATTAGAGGCTGATATGGCTGAGCGTTTTAAACCACACCTTACTGTAGCTCTAATTATTGAGCATGAAGGTCGTTTTTTAATGGTTGAAGAGTACCAAGAAACTGGTGAGTTATGTTTTGGTACTGTAGCTGGTCACGTAGAGGCCAAAGAAAGCATTATTGAAGCAGCATTGCGTGAAGGTTTAGAAGAATGCGGCTGCCCAGTTGAGCTTGATTATTTAGTAGGCGTTTATGATTACGTAAAAGACTACGAGACCATTTTACGCTTCACTTTCAAGGCTCATTTAAAGGATCAAGATCCTAGCCAAGTTAAAATTAGCGATCCTGATGGTGATATTGTAGCTATTAAGTGGATGACTAAAGAGGAAATCTTTGAGGGTAAAAAAATGTGGCGTACCCGCCTCATTGGCCCAAATTATGAGGACTACTTTAACGGTCAACAAGTTCCTCTTTCATTTATTACTACTGTACGTTCTTAAAAACTTATGTCTGATACCCTATTTAGCCCTGATCACGAATTTAAAAGTGCTATCCCTTATGAGCAATTGCAAGGCAAGCATGTAGTTGTTGGTGTTTCAGGTGGCGTAGACTCCTCACTATCAGCTGCTTTATTAAAAGAAGCAGGCATGAAAGTTACTGCCCTCTTTATGAAAAATTGGGAAGAGGATGATACCGATAGCTATTGCTCAGCTGCTCAAGATAGACAAGATGCTCAGCAAGTCTGTGATACTTTAGGTATTGAGCTTAAAACCATTAACTTTGCTGCCGAATATTGGGATCGAGTTTTTGAAAACTTTTTAAGTGAGTACCGTGCAGGACGCACTCCTAACCCTGATATCTTATGTAATAAAGAAATCAAGTTTAAAGCCTTTTTAGACTATGCTCTAGAGGATTTAAATGCTGATTTTATTGCTACAGGTCACTATTGCTTACGTAGTTTTGACCATGGTATCGATGGCCCTGCTCACTTATTAAGAGGCCTTGATAAGAATAAAGATCAAAGCTACTTTTTACATGCCATAGGCCCTAATAAGCTACACAAAGTCTTATTCCCTGTAGGTCATATCGAAAAGCCTTTAGTCAGACAAATGGCTCAAGAGCGTGGCTTAGTAACAGCTAGAAAGAAGGATAGTACAGGCATTTGCTTTATTGGCGAAAAGCGTTTTGGTCAATTTTTACATCAGTACCTTCCTGATGCTTCAACACCAGGCCCTATTATTTCTACAGACAATAAAGTAGTAGGTGAACACCCTGGCCTTATGTATTGCACTATCGGACAAAGAAAGGGTCTGCATATTGGCGGCAGCGCTGATGGTACTGGTGAGGCATGGTATGTAGTTGACAAAGATATGAGCCGTAATGCTCTAATCGTTGCTCAAGGACATAACCACAAAGCACTCTTTTCTAATGGTTTATGGGCTAGCAATGATACTTGGATCATTGGTATGCCACCTACTCCATTAAAATGTACTTGTAAGGTACGCTATCGTCAGCCTGATGTTAAATGTACTTTAGAGCGTGTCGATCACGCCTTAGATGGAGTAAATGTACGCTCCATGCTGAAAGTAACTTTTGATGAGCCAGTTTCTGCTGTAGCCCCAGGCCAATCTGTAGTCTTTTATAATGGACAAGATTGTTTAGGTGGAGCCATTATTGAAGCTCCCATTAAAGATTAATTTATCTAATACGCATTAATAATTTGGAAAGGATTGTATGGCCAGTGTAACTTACTTTGAAACTATTGCTCTTGCAGCACTGTTCCAGTCAGCTGCTCAAATCCAACGCATTGCACGTTTTGGAGCTGTTGACGAAAAAGCAATTGCACCTTTAATGCGTGCTTTAGTGATCACCAATCCTCAAACTATTGAGGAAATTTATGATCCTAAAACCATTATCCCTGGCTTAAATCAATTACTGACCTCTTTATACCCTAAAGAGGCAGCTCAGCCAAAGAATGCTGAACTTATTAAAGTAGCTTTTAGCATTATTGGTTTAGCTGGTACTTTAGAAAAGCAAGAGCCAATTTTTCAACAATTAGATCGTGAAGTTGATGTTCTAAGAGAGAATGTTTTAACTTTACATCCTGATTATGAAAAAGCCTCTGAAAACATCCTTATGGACTATGATGTTATCAAGCTTTATTCCAAAATTTATAGTGCTTTAATTAGCCCTAATTTCCCTAAGCTCATTATTTATGGCGAAGAAAGCTACTTACGCCGTACTGAGCTTCAAGAAATGATTCGTGCTTTATTATTATCTGGTATTCGTGCTAGCTTGCTTTGGCACCAAGTAGGCGGCAAGCGCTACTCCTTGATGTTCCGTTATAAGGATATTATTGAGTGTGCCCGCCAAGTTATTAATGATAATAATAAGTAATATCCAAAGATTTTCTTATAACTAATAAGCCACCTTGGTTGTGGCTTTTAGCTTTTAAGTTTTTAGCTTTATAAGCTAAGAAATATGAGCGCATCCTGTGCACTTAGTTAACTAAATGTTACTTCTTTTTTTGAGGTTAAGTTATGCAATTATCGCCTATCACTGCGATTTCACCACTTGATGGTCGCTATGAATCTAAGGTTCAAGAGTTACGTGCCATTTTCTCTGAATATGGCTTGATGCGCTTTAGAGTACAAGTAGAACTCACTTGGCTCAAGATGTTAGCAGCTTGCCCACAAATTAAAGAGGTTCCAGAGTTCTCTTCAGAGGCCATCGCTTTTATTGACAACATTATTGAAAACTTCTCTATTGAAGATGCTGAGGATATCAAGCGTCGTGAGGCAGTTACCAATCATGATGTTAAGGCAGTTGAGTACTTCTTAAAGGACAAGACCTCTACCAATGAAGAGATTGCTAAGGTTAAGGAGTTTATCCACTTTGCATGTACTTCTGAGGACATTAACAACAACTCTCACGCTTTAATGCTTAAGACTGCTCGTGAAGAGGTAATCTTACCTTTATGCGATAAGTTAATTGATGAGATCACTCGTCTTGCACATGAGTACGTTAACCTACCACTCTTAGCTCGCACTCACGGTCAGCCAGCTTCCCCTACCACCTTAGGTAAGGAAATGGCTAACGTAGCTTATCGTTTACGCCGTCAGCGTAAGCAAATTGCTGAGGTTGAAATTTTAGGTAAGATCAATGGTGCTGTAGGTAACTACAATGCTCACTATAGCGCCTACCCAGAGGTAGATTGGCCATCTTTAGCTAAGAACTTTGAAGAGTCCTTAGGCTTAACTTGGAATCCTTTCACCACTCAGATCGAGCCACACGACTATATTGCTGAGCTTTTCAACGCTATCGAGCGTTTTAACACCATCGTTTTAGATTTTGACCGTGATATTTGGGGCTACATTTCTTACGGCACCTTCACTCAAAAGACTATTGCTGGTGAGATTGGCTCTTCTACTATGCCACACAAGGTTAACCCAATTGACTTTGAAAACTCAGAGGGTAACTTAGGCTTAGCCAACGCTATCTTTGCTCACTTAGCTAACAAGCTCCCAGTATCCCGTTTCCAACGTGATTTAACTGACTCTACCGTTTTACGTAACTTAGGTGTTGCTTGCGGTTACTCAATCTTAGCTTGGAAGAGCACCTTAAAGGGCATTTCTAAGTTACAAGCTAACGAAGCTCACGTACGTGACGAGCTTAACCACAACTGGGAAGTTTTAGCTGAGCCATACCAGACTGTAATGCGTCGTTATGGCATTGCCAACCCATATGAGAAGTTAAAGGAACTTACTCGTGGTCGTGAGGTAAACAAGGAAACTATGCTTACCTTTATTGACACCTTAGAGATCCCTGAGGAGGCTAAGGAGAACTTACGTAAGTTAACTCCTGAGACCTATATTGGTATTGCCGATAAGATCACTGCCACTTTATAAGAGATCTTTTAGCTAATAGCTTTTAAGCTTGGCTCTTAAAATAGAGCATAAGCTCGTAGGGCATAGGAAGTTTTGATTAACTACTATGCCCTACTTAAGTTATCATGAGGGCTTTTTAGCCCTTTTGCTTTGGTGTATCCAATCTAGGGATTTTAAACCACAAAGATCTCTAGCTTGGTTGCATCTTTAAGACAAAAACCATATTCGTGCTCTTCTCGAGCATCAAGCTTTAATTGTTTCTTGCGCCCTGCGCTTGATAAAAATCCTACATCACAGCAACATTAACCGCTGTATGTATGAGTCATAGTCTTATTTAGCTTATATTGTTTGTTCCTAGTAATGATGCTTAACTCTAGTGTAAACAATTATGCCTATTACTTAAGACTTAATAGACAAGGCAACAAAGTACTAAGAACTATCCTTGGTGCTTTAGTCTTTTACAATACAAAGATCATCTCAATAGCCTCTATAGTCAGGTAATCACGACCCTATAGATTTAATGCAACTTGAGCACTGACTTATTAATAATGCTTAAATACCAAGTAAGCGTACCTGACTTAACTTAATACCCAGGCGACCTTACTTTTTAAGCGCTCTTTGTCTTAATGTATGCTCATTTGTAATCACTATAGATGAAATTACCGAGGCCAATTTTGAGCCAGACACGCGAACGTTATTTTGAGTGGATCCTTGTGGGTCTAATTCTCATTATGGGTAGCTTGCTTTTCTATCAAGCATTGCCTTTTTTAAACGGTACTTTGGGTGCTATCACTCTCTATATCTTATTAAGAAGGGTTAATCTATTACTCTCTACCCGCTTCTCTCCATCCATAGCTCCATGGATTATTACTATAGCTGTTACTATTTTTGTACTGATACCATTATCTATTTTCTTATGGTATCTCATTGATTTGGTACAAAGCGTCAACTTTGACGTACAAGTAATTATCAAGCGCTTTACTGATACTATTCGCTATCTGGAAAGAACTACCAATTTACAGATTGTTTCTGAAAAATCAGTAGCCTTTATTACTGCCAAAGGAACAGCCTTTGTTAACTCTTTAATGGCTGGTATCAATAACGCTGCTATCAATCTCTTTACTACTATCTTAATCTTATTCTTCTTGCTTGCAGGTGGAGTAAAGATGGAGATTGCTATTGCCCGTTGCTTACCTTTTTCTGATAACAACAAGCACACTATTATTAATAAAGTAAGCACTATCGTACGCTCTAATGCTATTGGTATTCCTTTATTAGCCATGATTCAAGGTGGTGTTGCTGCTGTAGGTTATTGGATTTGCGGCGTTAATAATCCAATTGAATTTGGTGCACTAACTGGTTTTGCCTCCATGATTCCAATTGTAGGCTCTATGTTAGTGTGGATACCTTTAGCTATTGTTCAATATTTTGAGCAAGGCACAGCTGCTAGTATTTATGTAGCTTTATATGGCGTTATTGTCATTTCCCAGTGTGACAATGTATTGCGCATGTTTATGCAAAAGCGCATGGCTGATACTCACCCATTAATTACTATTTTTGGTGTGATTGCAGGTCTGCCTTTATTTGGTTTCATGGGTTTAATTTTTGGCCCACTCTTAGTGGCCATGTTCTTATTGTTCTTGGAAATGTTCATTAAGCAATACATTATTGGTGATGACTTAAGCCTCCAAGATGCAAAAGCCAAGCGTGCTCGTACCTTTGATCCACAATCAAGCATTAAGGCCAAGCATAAATCTCAAGAAGAATTTATCGCCCAAGCTACCATTAAGAGCAAGCAGCTCAAAAACCGTGCTCAAATCAAGCACCAAAACAAGCAAGAGCTCTTATCAGGCAAGCAAAGCTCACCAGCTTCCAAAGCCAGCACCAGCAGCACTAGTGCTGCTAGCGCCAGCACTAGCGCAGCTAGCGCTGAAAGCAGCGCCTTAGCAAGCACTGCAACCAATACCAGTGCCAATGCACAAGCTAAGGCTAAGAACAAGGCTAGCGACAAAGCTATTACTAGCACTAAAAATACAGCTAAGAACAAGGCTGACTTTAAGACTAGCAAGGCTGAGATTAAGCAACAAAAGCGTCAGGCTGCTAAATTAAGAGTTCAAGAGGAACAAGAGGCTAATGAAAGAGAATTAGCTAAAAAGACTCTTAGTGTTCCTAAAAGAGAACCAATTAACTTAGCTGAGCGCTCTTTATTAAACTTTAACCATATTCCAGACAATAACCATCTTTCTGATGATGCCCCTGGTAAAAATATGGTAGCCCGTGCTGTATCTCAAGCGATCAACTCTTTTGATAAGTTTGATGACTTAGATGGCAATATGGCATTTGGTGGCAGTGAGTTATTTAAAGATGACTACCTAACTGCTAATACCAAGCAACAATTAGCTAAAAAGCGCAGCTTTAGTAAGATGGATCTTGAACAAAAGCCAATTCCTTTTGTTCAGGCTAATGATTTACCATCAAGCGCCCGCCCAAGCTCAGATGAGGCCACCAAAGCTCAAGCAAATGCCCCAGAGCACAGCTCAAATGAGGCAAGTAATGAGCCTGTACTAAGTTCTAAGCCTCAAGATAAAGGCAGCAAAGAGCAGAAAACTGAGCACCATGCACGTAATGCACGCTCTAATCGTAAAGATCGTAAAGATAAAGCTCATCGTAACGATAGAAGCGAGAAGAGTGAGCGTAACGAACGTATCGAGCGTAATGAGCGCAATGATCGCCCTGAGCGCAACGAGCGTAGCGAGCACAATAGCCGCAAAGATAGAGCTCACGCTAAGGCTAGCGATCGCCACAACAAAAAGAATGACAGAAGCTCAAGTTATGAACGTAACAAGAGCAATAGTAAGGCAAGTCGTACTCGTAAGAGCCATGATAGCCATAAATCACGTCGTGATAACTTAGGCTACCAAACCATGCGCTCTGAGCGTAGCTCTGCTGTAGCCCAAGAACCTGTTATTCGTACTGTGGTATCACACCAATATGGTAACTTTGATCTTAATAAGAGCCGCAACTCAGGTCTTAAGACCCAATTGGTATCCATGCATACTGCTAAAGGCACAGTGATGGCTCAACCGCCACGTCGTCGCCCATCAAAGCGTCGTCCATATCACTAACAGCTTGCTAGCAAGTTAAAACAAAAGCCAGAGCCTTCCCAAACGAAGGACTCTGGCTTTTTAGTTTT